>Ga0209121_10000014_pt1 | contig 182687 bp, 171 predicted proteins | sample Cruoilmetagenom3_FD_187292 | JGI IMG/M metagenome (GOLD analysis project Ga0209121, IMG submission 187292) | Oil polluted marine microbial communities from Coal Oil Point, Santa Barbara, California, USA - Sample 3 (SPAdes) (version 2) | ecosystem: Environmental > Aquatic > Marine > Oil seeps ...
GAAAACAAGGCGAAATTACGCGTCAATAGCTAGCCTATTGCAAGTAAATTCAACGCAGTTAGCGCTGAAAATAGCTGCTTGAGATGGATTTATTATCCGCAGTTCAGGTTAATTAAGTAATGCATTAATAACAAGCTGAGTTATTGCCAATACTTAGCAAATAATTGCGGGTAATTTTGTTTTAAAAACTTAGGTTTGTCTTTAAAGCGCTTACCTTTAGGTTGGTCAAGTCCTGATGGGATAAAGGGTAACTCATCGTCGTTACGTTCTTCATATAACAAACCTGCAATTAGATCATACTCATCTAAATACGGATAAGGTTGCTCGTTTAAAAAATAAAGCGGCGTGCACTGAGCCAGGCTATCTGGGTTTTCTAGTGCAGCTTTAAATACGGCTTCACCACGGGAAATTAACCAACAACGAAATTCTGAAAAACCATATTCATCATTACAGCCCGCCATAACAAACGCGGCACCAAATAAATCCCAGGTATAACTTTGGCGCATACAAATACTAAACTGCTTATCAAATTCAATTAATTGCTCATCTGATAAGTCACTCAGTGTCGACTTAAGCGATTGGCACACTGAGTCAGGCTCTGCGGTTTTATCTTCCACTGTAACCAGTCGCCAAAAATCAGTTAAGGTTAACTCACTCATGCAATGATCTCTTTTACCCGACCCACTTGCCCGTCTTCTAATTGTACTTTTATTCCGTGCGGGTGATTAGGTGACTTGGTCAATAAACGCGACACAATACCATTGGTTAAAGTACCACTGCGTTGATCTTGTTTAAGCACAATATTAACCTCTGTGCCTGGCGTTATTTGCGAGCGTGTTGGAACGGCCATATTTAATCTCTATTACAATTTTTTGCGATTATAGCCTGCTTAATAGAATCTCTCCATATTAAAGCTTTTACTAAGACCATAAATGCCAAATACAGCTTAAAATGAGGGATAATTAAACAAAAACACAGTACCGATTTTTACTGCTTAAGAAATGAAATAGCATTGTTTTTTATATGAATATTTAAACTAGCTAATGCATTACAAATAAGCTGCACAATGTAATCTAGCTGGTTATTTTGTTTAGCCTGCTCTAGTGCAATATCATCAATAAAATAACAACTTACAGTAAACTTAGAAGGTAAATTGTTTAAATCTGCTGAGTGAGTAAGAAAGCTAAAGCCCTCAACGTTATCTTTTATTTGCTCGCAAGCAATTGTTAATTGTTGACGAATACGTTTATCTAGCTGCTTTTGGGTTTTGGTCATGGTTTATTACTGCTCGGCGGTTTGTTGTTTTTTAAATTCTTTGTAGCTGTCTTGTTGTTGTTTAACACATTCATGGTATTCCTTGTCGGCCATATGGCTGCACTCACCTAATCGGGCTGATTGAATTTCATGATAGCGGCTATTACTGCTACACCCTGCTAACACTACGATTACCGATAACGAAAGTAGATACTTTAAGTTATTATTTAACATTCAAAAATCCTTATATTTTCACCGGAAAACTACTAATTTTCGTTACTTTTGCTGTATATTGCACTGGTTTTATATTTATAACCGTTAAGGGCACGTTATGATGTTGTCGCAGTTACAAGAGCTGTTCCAGCGTATCGATAAAAGTAAATTATTTCAATCATTTGTTATTGCAGTTATTGTGGTTTCTGCACTGACCGTGGGTGCACATACCTATTCATTACACCCTACTGCTGAGCTATTTCTACATTGGATGGATATAGGCATCACAGTGTTTTTCTTGATCGAATTGGTTATTCGTTATATTGCCAGTAAAGGGATCAAAGACTTTTTCTCCAAAGGCTGGAACATATTTGACTTCATTATAGTGATAGGTAGTTTATACCCTGCGGCAGGCTCGACTATTTTTATTGCTCGACTACTACGCATTTTCCGCGTACTACGTTTAGTGTCTATGATCCCAGAGCTGCGCTTATTAGTGAACTCACTAATAAAAGCCATCCCGCAAATGGGCTATATCGCGCTGCTAATGTTTGTGATTTTTTATATTTATGCTGCCACAGGTAGCATGTTGTTTGCTGAAATAAACCCAGTACTGTGGGGCGATGTGTCTATTTCTATGCTTACCTTGTTTAGAATCGCCACCTTCGAAGATTGGACCGACGTGATGTACGAAACCATGGCGGTATACAAATTAAGTTGGATTTTTTACTTAACCTTTATCTTTTTAACTGCATTTGTATTCTTAAATATGATGGTGGGGGCTATTTTAGAAGTAATGAGTGAAGAGCATCGCAATGCACGAGAAGAGCAAGCCGATACAGACTCACTGCCCGCAACCCAAGGCCAAGTAAACGAATTGAAAGCACAACTGGCAGAGTTAAAACAATTACTCAAAAATAAGTAGCAGATTGAATAGGGCAAGTATGCACTTGCCCTATTGTTTATACTTTAAACTTACCTACTAAATCAGTTAATATCGATGAAAGACGACTCATTTCATTGCCATTCTCACTGGTGCTAACAGCAATATCACTCACCTCATCAGCCGAGTTTTTAATTTCTGTCACATTTCGATTGATGTCTTCAGCGACGTGTTGCTGCTCTTCAGCAGCGGTGGCTATTTGCGTATTTAAATCACTAATATTAACAATAGATGCCGTGATCTCACTAAACTGTTGTTGCGCAGAATGCGCAAGTTCTACAGTTTTATTGGTGGTTTCTATGCTGCGTTCCATGTCTTTAGAGACTTTAGAAGACATCGTGCGTAACTTATCAAGCTGCGATGCTACTTCTTCGGTCGACTCTGCAGTACGCTGCGATAACGCACGAACTTCATCAGCAACCACTGCAAAACCACGCCCATGCTCACCAGCTCGCGCAGCTTCAATTGCAGCATTCAATGCTAATAAATTGGTTTGCTCTGAAATGCCACGAATAACGCTCAAAATCGACATAATATTTTCACTTTCAGTATCAAGTTGAGTAATGTCTGCTGAGGCATTATTTATTACATCACAGAGCTGCACCACACTTTCTACGGTTTGTGTAATAACCGATTGCCCTAAATCTGATGCTTGTTGTGTTTGAACCGCCAAATCGGCCGCATTCGCACAACTACTCGACACTTCATTAGCAGTGGCAGCCATTTCATTAATAGCCGTTGCCGCCATTTCTAAAGCTTGTTGTTGTTGGCTAGTAGAGCTTGTTAGTTGAGCTGCTTGTGATGATGTTTGCGATGAGGTTTTACTAACATTTTGTGCGCATTCATTAATTTGATTCACCAGCTCACTGATCAAATTTAAAAATAAGTTAAAGCTGGTGGCTAGTTTAGCGGTTTCATCTTTGGTTTTTATTGTTAAGCGCTGGGTTAAATCACCGCCGCCTTGCGATATTTCAGTTAAACCATCGCTCACCTCAACAATTGGAGCTGAAATAAGTTTAGAAATATAACTCGCTATCGCAACAAATACGGCAATTAATATCGCGCTAATAATTAAAATGGTGTACGCCATCGCATTGGCCGCACTCATTACCTCAGACTTTTCTACCACCCCAATAAACTTCCAACCTAAAATGGGAGACGTATAAATATTGGCCATATACTGTTTTCCATCAATATCTACATCAAACAGGCCTTTGCTATTTTTAGCTAAATCGGCGTATTTAGCCCCCTCAATATCTGCTAGGTTTTTGAATCGGTAATCTGGGTGTTTCACATCCACCAGCACACTGCCGCTGTCTTCAATCAACATTAAGTAACCTGTTTCGCCTAATTTAATATCGGCAATAATATCGGTAAGCCCGCCCAATGAAACATCCATCCCTTGAGCACCAATTAATTCACCGTTATCAATAATAGCTTTAACCGTGGACACAATCACTAAATCATCAGCAGCCCAGTAATACGCATTAGTACGGGTTGTTTTACCGTTCGCTTGTTTGGCTGTTTTGTACCATGGGCGCTGACGAGGATCATAATTGGCGTTTACGTTTCCCATTGGCCATTGAATATAACCACCTTGTTCATTCCCCATGTAAATATAAGCAAGCCCAGGGTGAGTCTCACCAAAATGATTAAATAAACTGTAAGCAGCTTGCTCCGTCGGACTTTGGTTAGGGTGATCAAGCATTACCTTAGTGCCAACATTCATATGCGTTTTTATGTTTTCACGGGCATTTTTAATCGTTTGGTGGGAGGCTAAGTAGTCCACGTTTTTAGCAATTTCAGCAAAAAACATAGTAATTGCATTATCAACTTGGCGGGCTTCACGTTCACTTAACTGAGAAAAATTATCAAGTGCTTGCTCTCTGGTTTGGGAAATAACTAAAGCAGCTATAATTAATAACGGCAAGGCAATTGCAGATGCAAAAGAGAGCTTTAATTTTTTTGATATATTCATGAAGTTAACCTCTAAAAACACTCTTAAGAATATAGTGTGGCTAAAGGGGTTGAGCAAGAAATAATATGAGAATGTTTCGAAGAGGCAATAAAAAGGTTAGCAATTAGCTAACCCTTTAACTTGATGAACTAGAAACTTACTCACCGTCTACAATAATTCGTAACATCCGGCGAAGTGGCTCCGCTGCACCCCATAAAAGCTGATCGCCCACGGTAAAGGCGCTAATGTATTTTGGCCCCATAGCGAGTTTACGAATACGGCCAACAGGAATACTCAGCGTACCGGTTACTTTAACTGGAGTTAAGTCGGTACTGGTAATGTCGCGCTGATTAGGAATAACTTTAACCCACTCATTGTGCGAGGCTAAAATTTCTTCTATTTTTTCTACACTAATATCTTCACGTAGTTTAATGGTCATCGCTTGGCTATGACAGCGCATTGCACCAATACGTACACATAAACCATCTATAGGCACAGGCTGTTTAGATGAGCCTAAAATTTTGTTGGCTTCTACTTGCGCTTTCCATTCTTCTTTTGATTGACCGCTTGGCATAGGCACATCAATCCATGGGATTAAGCTACCCGCCAGTGGCACACCAAATTGGTCTTGTGGCAAATCACTCGATGCCATTTTTTCGCTGACTATTTTATCAATTTCTAAAATAGCTGAACTAGGATTATCTAATTGCTGTGCGACACTTGCATGAATAGCCCCCATTTGGGCAATAAGCTCTTTCATATTTCGCGCACCGGCGCCCGACGCAGCTTGGTAAGTCATTGGGCTTACCCATTCAATTAGGTCGTGCTCAAATAAACCGCCCAGTGCTAGTAGCATAAGTGAAACAGTGCAGTTACCACCTACAAAGGTTTTAACGCCTTGCTCAAGCCCTTGTTCAATGACATCTTTGTTAACAGGGTCAAGTACGATAATACTGTCGTCGCTCATACGCAGCGCAGAGGCTGCATCTATCCAATAGCCATCCCAACCCGATTCACGTAATTTGGGGTACACCGCATTGGTATAATCGCCACCCTGACAGGTAACAATAATGTCCATTTTTGCAAGTTCAGAAATATCACTAGCATCTAAAAGCGGTTTAGCTGGACCTGCTAACTCAGGGCCAAGCTGACCTGCTTGTGAGGTGGTGAAAAAGGTGGTGTCGATATGTGCAAAATCATGTTGTTGTTTCATTCGCTCTAGTAATACTGAGCCTACCATGCCGCGCCATCCGACTAATCCTACTTTTTTCATTGTTTGTTCCACTGTTTGATTCATAAAAGGAGCCTATACATTAAAAATTAAAAATTCATTGCGTGAGATTTAATTTTTACAGCCTTAAGCTAACACCACCAGCACACTAAAACTAGTCAATAAACTGTAACTTAAATATTTTTCATACACATAAAAAAGCCCTGTACAAAATACAGGGCTAATAAGTAGTTAGGCGTTGTTATAAATCCTATCCTTGGGCTTTTACTTAAAACTCGTAGCTAAAGCTGACGCTCAGTTCTCTAGGCGTTTCTTGAGAACGAATTAACACATCATTTTGTTCTACTTCAAAGTTTTGTCCCAACATATTTTTCACTTTAAGTGTTAATGTGGTATTAAACGTTGGGTAGTAACTATAAACCATGTCTAACGAGTTTAAAGGTTGTTCGTAAGCGTCATCAAAGTTGTTAACACCCGCAGCTAAAATACGGTCACCAAATACGTTATAAATAACTGAAGCTTGATGCATGCCATCATGCGAATCGTAATTCAATTGTAGGTTGGCAACATACTTTGAGTGGCCAGTCATACGTCGCTTTAGATTTGTAAGGTCGGCGCGCTGTTCTTCTGCAATTTCAACTTCTGAATCACTAACCGTTAAATTACCAGAAGTAAAAAAAGCACCACCCAATAAATCACTATGCAACTCAGTTAACCATTCAGCTTCTATACCGTAAACATAAGCTGTATCTGCATTATCAAACTGCAGAGTAAAACGGCCGTCACTTTCGGTTAATAATGCTTCGATTGGATTATCTATATCTTTATAGAATGCGCCAACTGAGTAGTTATCACCATTGTCCATATAAAATTCGATACGTGCATCAAAGTTATCTAGGTAACTAGATTCTAAGAATGGATTACCAAGCGTTCGATAACCAGTCAACGGATCTTGGAATTGAACAGGGCTTAGCTCACGCAAATCAGGACGAACAACCGTGCTGCCATAGCCAAAACGAACTTGGTACGACTGCTGACTATATGTCATAGATAATGAAGTAAAATACTCATCTTCCATCACACTTGCTTGTTTTATCGCATCTGCACTTAATTTATCTGCCAATAAAGCAGGATCGAATGCTGAGCGAGAAAAAGCAAGCGCAACTTGGCGGAAGTCCTCGTAACGCACACCACCACTTAAACGCCAATCTTGAGCAAAAGTGATATCAAAAGAGCCGTAATAAGCATCAATCATTTGCGCTGCTAGGTAATCATCGGCTGTAGGTTCTTGAAACAATAACTCTACATCCGTTGAATCGATCACAGCATCATTAGCAAAGAAGCTACCAATTGACAGTGCTTCTTCTTCACTTTGTGCTAAATCTAAAGACTGTGTTTGGCTGAAGCGATAGTTAAAAAAGTCTGTGCGGTAATCACGCGTTTTTTCAACAAAATAGCCGCCGCCCGCGATTTCAACTTCGGCGTTATCAAAGTAAAAAACTTTGTTAACATTAACGCCCCAGTTTTCTACATCGTCTTCTAGCTCAACAAATCGATACAAATAAGGATTGCCACCTAAACTGCCATTATAAAAAGTACGTTGATATTCGCCATCGGCGTACTCATCACGCACCGTTACTTCAAGCTCGCCAGGTATACTCGTCGTCGCTGTTGAATCAGTGTATTGCCAATCTACACCAACACCTTCAAGAAAACTCCACTCTAAATTGTGCATTCCACGAAGTTGAAGTATTTCAAGTTCACGTTCCTCAAAAGAGGTTAGGTGGCTTCGCTGTAATTGCCCAGCATCAATGCTTAATGACTTTGAAGGCTCTTGATAAAGCGCAACAGAAGCTTCATCTTCAGTATCTCGTAGCATCATATAGGTGGCTGTTAAATCATGGCCGCCAATTTTATAACCTAAATTTAGAGAGCTATTTAATTTTATATTATGCTTTGTTGATACTTCTTTCTCTGTGGCAGAGTAACAAGTAAAGTCATCTTTTGAACATTCAGATTCAGATGCGTCAACAGAAGAAAGTACTGCGCTAAACTTCTCTGCATTAGACCATTCATTTTCATAAGCAACTGATGCTAAGAAACCAAAAGATCCGTCTAGGCCAAATAAGTTATCAAATCGGTCGCCATAAACAGCCTTAATGCCTGCATCAGGGTTTAAGCTTTCTTTTTCTAAGCCAAAATCTCTTGGTAGTGCTTTTGATAAACTTTTATTTAAGTCTATTGCAGCTGCTTGACCAATATCAGCCCCCTGACGTCTTGACTCCACATCTCTTATATTTCTGTATGAGATATCAGACAAGCCATTGATATAGGTATTTAGCGCCGTTTTAACGGCTCCTGGTAAGGCGCGTGTACCATCGTCTTTACCTAACCAATCATCACTGCCGCCATTGTATGTATAGCCTTCATCGTTTGTATCTTTATAGCTAGCACCAATCTCAACTTTAAATAAAGTATCACTTGGAATGCTTTTCGTCCTGATATTAACGTCACCACCACCAAAAGCCGCAGGCATATTAGGTGAATAGGCTTTTTGAACAGCTAAAGACTCAATAATACTTGATGGGAAAATATCAAGTGGTATTACATTTCTGGTCAGATCTGGGCTTGGAACAACTGCGCCATTTAAACGCACGCTTGAGTAACGCTCACCTAAACCGCGTACATAAATAAACTTATCGTTAACTAAAGATAAGCCTGTAACACGGCGAAGTGCTGAAGCGGCATCGCTATCACCCGTTCTAGATATTTGCTCTGAACCCATTATATCAGCAACAAATGCCTGATTTTTACGTTCATCAATTACGGCACTAGCACTGCCTTTAAGGCGTGTACCTGTTGCAACAACTTCTTCTATCGCTTCTTCATTGATTATTTCTTGTGCCTGTTCAGCGAAAGAATTAAATGAAGAAAAAAGGGAGAGCAGAGATAACGTTATTAGATTAGTTTTAAACTGCTTTTGATGTTTCATATTTATATCCTCTAAACCTAAAATTCCCTTAAAAAAGGCGCCATAGCGCCTTATAATTAGAGCCGGTCTAGATTAATTACTAGCGCGTTGTAAAGATGCGGCTACAAAATCAGCCCATTCACTTGATTCACCTTCTTTAAGTGCACCAATATAACCTGCGTTAGTAAAGAAAGAGTCAACTTCACTCATGTCTTTCGCCGTTGTAGCTACCGCAGTACCTTGTGAATCTGTAATAGTTGCTGCAGTTGAAACACCATCAGCACCAAGTACATTTGCAAAATCAGCAAAACCAATCAGCTGATTATTTTCGCCACCAGTAAACCAGGTATTGATATCAAAACCTGCTAACGCACCTGTTAAAGGAGTGTTTACGTCTTCAAAATTCTTACCACACGCAAATATTGAACTCACAAATGCAATATCACCGTTGTTTGCATTGGCATGCACACCGGCATCTCCTGATTTATCTTTTTCATTATATAAATCAAAACAGCCAGCACCATCTACAGATGATGAGTTTACAAACAACATATTAGCTAATTGCGCTTTACCCCATTCTTTCATTTCCATACCGGCACCAGTACGACGCCCTTCAGCACCTTGATCACCAGTAGTAACAACGGTTGCATTAGCAATAGTTGGGTTAGAAACAGTCGTTACTAAATCTTGTGCGTCTGCAGATAATGGATCTACTTTTGCGCCATCTGTTTCAAATCCATGATTTCCATATTCATTTGAACGTACAAGAATATACTGTCCGTAACCTTTCCAACCCTCATCCCAGTCAATACCATCATCGCCTGTATCAGTAACAACGATGTGTTTAAGGTTAACGCTACCACCAAAGAGCTCTATACCATCATCAAAACCATTATGTACATGAACATAATCAATGGTTGTGCCTGAGCCAACAGCATTTAGTGTTAAACCATTTAGCTCATCACCTTCAACGCCAAATCCTGCATACTTAATAACAATGTGCTTTAATATACCGCTACTATCTTGCGGGTCATTACCACCGTAATAAGATACAATACCTTCAGCTGAGTGATTACACATATCTTGTGCCGCAGCAGTCGCTGTACAACGAATAGAATGGCCACGTCCATTTACCTGAACGCCACCCCAATCACCAATTTGAGCGGTTGTTGAATCATCACCATCAACTTCTTTAATACTTGTGAAAATAATTGGCTTATCTACTTCACCAATTGCTTCAATATTTGCACCGCGAGCAATACGAATAAAACTCTCAGGCTTGGTAAACGCAATGGTAGCGCCTGCTTCAATAGACAATGTTGGGCCATTAACATCAATAGTAGCGCCTGTAGATGTGTCTACATCGTCACCTATAAATAAAGCACCTTCAAATACATGGGCACCGCCATCATCTAGCGCAGGGATAACAAAAGAGCTAGTAATTTCTTTTGCATTACTTGCAAATGCTTGGCTGTATAAACAGTTTACGCCTTCTGCTTCACCTGTAAATGTAGCTCCATCTAATGTGTATGTGGCGCAACTTAATGTATCGCCACCATTATCACCACCTGGGTTAGTCACTGAATTGTCTACACTGTTATCAACTGTCGTAGGTGTAACGTTAATATCTCCACCACCACAACCAGCAAGTGTCATTGCTGTAGCCACTAAGCTGATTTTGAATAAGCCAGATAATTTCATTGTTCACTCCGTAAAAGTATTTAATTATTGTGTTAGCGCTTTAAGTAATAACTTAAGTCACTTTAAGGCACGATACTCATGCATTAATGTCACTTGAGTTATCGAATACGAAGTACAATACGGGAGTGTTATGACAGTGAAGTTACACTTTAATAAACATAAAATGACAATGTTAATTAATTAAAAATCAATTAGTTGCTTTAAAAAGGCAAGCAAAAAAACCACACAAACTAAATGTTAGTGTGGTTTGAGTAGTGCAATTATGAAATGGTTTTTAGTGCGTCAATTAAGAACTAATAATCGCACTATAAAAATTAAAGCAGTGCTGTTTTTAATGTTTGCGCATGCACTTTTTCGCGTTTTACATATTTGATCCATTGCTGGGCTAAACGTTGCGACTTTTTGTGCTTTTCAGCTTGTTCAAACGCAAGGATAGATGCATCAAAATTTTGTAAATTGTATTGTGCCATTCCCAAAGCAACAAACGCATTTGATTCAAAATCAAGGCCGCCTTTATCCAGCGCCATTCGCGCTGCATCGGCAGCTTCGTCATACTGCTCTGTATTTACATACACTTCAGCCAAGCGCTGATCGTATTTACCATGCTCTGAGCGCTCTGCAGCTTTGGTAAAGTAACTAATCGACTTAGCATCTTCTTTAGCTTGTACCATGGCCTCGGCTACAAAGGCATAATTTTTAGCTGTTGTTTCAGCAATGCCCTGCTCTATTGCCTTACTCATTACACTGGCGGCTTTGTAAGCAAGCTGATTATATAAATATACCTGTGCAAGCTGTCTTAGGTCAGATTTAGAGGTTAAAAATCCTTGCTGGTAAGCCGCTTCTAAAACACTAAGCTGCTGTTTTTCTTGCCCAGTTTCACCGTACATACCGGCTAATTGCACCCAATACTCAGGTTTGTTGTATAGCTTTACCATACGCTCAAGTACGCTGACTACTTTATCCGTTTGGTTAAGTGAGTAATACATAGCACGTTGCAGTACCAGCCAGTTTTCTTTTGGTACTTTGCCTTCGCTATCACTTAAGTTAATGGCTTGGGTAATGTAACTCAAGCCTTGCTCATAGTCTTTTAATTGATAGTAGGTTTGCGCTCTTAATAAATAATATGCATCAGTTTTAGGCTTTGTATTAATGGCATCCCATTTATCTAAAAATGCGATAACCTTTTCATAGTCGCTGTTAGCCATAGCAAGCTGCGCTAAGCTGAATGTTGTGCTCAGGCGTAGTGTTTCTGGAATGCCATCTTCGGCAATCACTTTTTCAAATGAGGCAATCGCTTTTACAAGGTCGTTTTCATTGTAATAAATAAACCCATAAAAGTTATGCATCATCGCAATTTCATAAGAGTTCATACTTGATGAGCGCGTTTGTATGCTGTCAAGCGCGTCTAAACCTGCTTTACTGTCGCCATCATCCGCAAGTTTTTGGGCGCGAGCTAATTGGCTGTATACCTTTTCACGCAGTGCGGGAACTCGTGTTGTTTTCTGCTTTTCAGCAGCCTGTACTGTCGCCAAATTTACACCCGGAAGTACACTCAATGCACTTGGTGTAACAACGCTGGCACTGATTGCAACAGTGCACAACATGCTAAGCTTTAATAGCTTGGTTGTTAGTTTTAATTTCATAATTGCCTCACGTTCACTCTTTGCTTACTTAATAGAATTAACCATTAATTTGGAAAGAAATTTTATTTTGCACACCGGCTACTTCAACAGCTTCGCCATTAACAACGCGCGGTTTATATTTAAACTTAAGGGCCGCATCCATCGCTGCTCTGTCAAACAGTGACTCTGGCTCGGCTTTAATAACTTGTGGCTCTTTCACTGTGCCTTGCTTGGTCACTGTAAACTCAACAATGACATACCCTTCAATACCACGCGACAAAGCACGCCTTGGGTATACCGGTGCCACTTTTACTATGGGTAAATACTCACCGTCACTGGTTTCTAACGCTAATCCACCCGCTAGATTTACATCAGCATCGACATTGGCAGCAAAATCAAAGTTGTTGCTAGCAGCGTTGTTGTCGCTACTTTGCATTTGTGGCGATTCCATTGGCGGTGGTGGCTCTTTAGGTGTTGGTGGCTTTTGTGGTTTACGCTCCTTTTTTTGTACCGTTTCTTCTTTTTTCAAACGGACAAAATCTAATACATTCCCTTTTGCAGGCTCCGTCATGGCGCCTTCTCCGCCGGTGATCAATGCCTGCATACCTAAAAACAGCATAAAGGTCACCACGCCCGCTATAATTAACGCAAGTACATAACGCATCACTCGTTACCCTTCTTGAGCCGCTATTGAAACATCAAATACACCCGCTGCACGCGAGGCATCCATTACTTTTATCAAGGTTTCTGTAGTGGCTTTTTTATCGGCCTGAATAACCACACTGCCTTGTGGATTTTCAGCTTTTAAGCGTTCAATGTTTGCTTGTACAGCACGTACATCAATTTGACGTTTATTGATCCAAATTTCGCCTTGATCTGAAATAGCCACTAATATGTTAGCGCGCTCTTTTTTAACAGCCGTTGCCGCTTCTGGGCGGTTTACATCAATACCGGCTTCTTTTACAAACGAGGCTGTAACAATGAAGAAAATAAGCATAATAAATACAACATCCAGCATAGGAGTCATGTTTATTTCTTCTGCTTCATCTTCTTGGAATAAATTACCTAATGGGGCTCTCATTTTACTTCTCCTAGAACAAGCGGTGATTATGTTCACCGCTTTTCAATAATTATTTAGTGGTCTAACACCATAGTGTCTTGCAACAATTCAACTTCACGCTTTGCTTTACGCTGTAAATAGGTTGAGGCAAACACCCCAGATAACGCACCGACCATACCTGCCATAGTGGGTATGGTTGCTTTTGACACACCCGATGCCATAGAGCGTGCGCTGCCTGTACCTGTAATGGCCATTACATCAAAAACTTCTATCATCCCTGTGACTGTGCCGAGTAAACCTAATAGTGGACACAGCGCTACCATTACATTAATAAGCGGTAAGTTTGCGTTTAATCGCATACTAGCGCGTGAAACCATGGCCTGGCGTATTTGCTCTGCGTTCCAGCTGTTGCGTTCACTACGAGTTTTCCACGTATTCTTAACGTCTTTTTTGTAGTGTCGATAGCCATTAAAAAAGTACATAAATCGCTCGAGTATCAATAACCACATCGCGAAAATTAACACGGCAATGACCAAGAGAACTTGGCCACCCGTGTCGAGAAAATCACGGATAGCATTGATTGAATCAATCAATAGCACCATGGTTTAAGCTCCTTTCTCGCTTCGCTCGGCAATAATACCTGCACTTTGTTCTTGTAAAATAAGCAGTAAGCCTTTTGAGCGAGTATTCAATAAGGTGTATAAAAACACCGTTGGAATGGCAACAACAAGGCCTAATACCGTAGTAACCAGGGCTTGCGAAATACCGCCTGCCATTAGTTTAGGGTCGCCAGTGCCGAATAAAGTAATTGCTTGGAAGGTATTGATCATCCCAGTTACCGTACCGAGTAAGCCCAGCAATGGCGCTACCACAGAGATAATTTTAATAAGCGTTAAATTACGGGTGATTTTTGGCATTTCGCGTAAAATGGCTTCGCTTAACTTAAGTTCAAGCGTGTCGTACGCCACATTAGGGTATTGGTCTTTCACTTTCATGACGCGCCCTAGCGGGTTATCATCACGAGCTGTGTCGTCTTTTAATTGACGACGGATTTTTCCACCCATCAGCAGGAGCGATACAAAACGCTCTAACGCAATTAATAACGCTAATAAGCCAACGCCTAAAATAACGTAACCAACTGCACCACCTTGATGAACTTGCTCGCTGGTATCAGGGGCTTGTACTAACAAACCTAAAATTGAGCCACCCGTTGGGTCAAGCGCAAACGGCACCACACCGGTGTTTGCTTGCTGCAAATCAGCCGCAGTCGCAGTAAAGCGGCTACTTGGTTGGCGAGTAAGCTGGCTAATGGTATTGGTAGAAGGCGTATACTCTAGGTACTGACCGTCACTAATAAGGTTAAATGCACCCACACGTACCACTTCTTTTTGTACTTTATTGCCACCGTCAACAATTACATCAGTATTGAAGCGGCTTACTTTTCCTTGTTCGGTCATTTCGCGTTGTAGCTCAAACCAAACCTTTTCGATATCTTCAATAGACGCAAGCTTTGAGGTAGAACCCATTTTTTGCGCCAATTCGTCCATAAAAGTACTACGCCCAGGTAACTGAGCCGATACCACCGAGGTTGCAAACTTGTTGCTAGAATCTCCAGCAACTTGTTGTAGCACACCAAATAGCTCTTTTAATGAACCCATACGCTTTGATAAAGTATCGGTCAGGTTAGCCAATTTAATTTCGTTTTCTTCAAACTGCGTTTCTAAACGCTCTGACTCGCTAAGCATTTGGTTTCGTTTAGCTTGGGTGTTTTTAAGCATTTGCACTTGTTCATTTTGACGTGCTGCAAATTCTTGTTCGCGTTGTTTATTTTGTTCTGATTGCGCTGATTTACCCTGCTCTAACGTTTTTAATAGAGCATCCAAATTCATTGGTTCAGCGGCACACATCGCACCTGAAAAACCTAAGCTGGCTGCAAGCACGGCCATTTTTGTCATTTTCGTTAATAATTTCATGGTAAACCTCTTATTCTGCAGCATGAATTGGCAGTGTTAACATATCGGGGGCTAGTTGTTTGCGAGCAATGCGAAGCCCTTTATTAATTTGACTAATGGTTGAATCAGGCAGCGCAACAAACGACTGTGACTGTTGATCCCAACTACCTGCTTGTTTGCCATCGCGGGTAAGGTAAATTAGCTCTAAACGACCAATGCGCAGAAAGTCGACTTCACGTTCTTTATTGTTCACATCAAGCAATGCTGTATACGCTTCAATAGTGCGTCCGTAGTCAACCTCAACTTGATAAGCTTCTAAGACACGACGAAATTTTTCACTTGATGTAATATCAGCGCGATCCATCATTGCATTTAATGATTCAAGACGCTGCTTTCGCTCTTGCTTTAAAAACGGCACGTCTAAGGCAACAAACTGTTCAAGCCCAGTGATCATACGAAGCATTAAAGGGGTTATTTGGCGCTCAATAATCGATACTTGATCCATCGATAAATTAAGCGATTCCATCTCTTCTATTTGATTATTTAACTGTTTTGTAAGCTGTGCGTTATAAACGGCTAAACCATCTATTTCTTTATTTAGGGTTTTGAATTGCTGTAAACGCCCTTGCATTGAATCTGCAATCTTGTCTATTTTTGTTTGTGATTGCGCAGCTAAGTTATTAATGTCGCTGCTTTTATCAATTACCGTGTTTAAATCATTGGCGTGGACTGCTGCACTTGCGGCTACAATACCAGCTAAAATTAATGGTTTAACGCCTTTCATCGTATACACCTTTGCTCGTTAATTATCGGATTTGCTAGTCGCTTTAGCCTGTTTATTAAAAAACAATTTAAAGCGAGATAGTTTCAATGAGCGAAATTGTATAGATTAAAAATGACAAGCGTGTTGCGTAAAAAAGTCGCTTTTATGACAGCGGTAATAAATTAGCCTTATTGGCCAAATTTAAAGTGCAGGGGTAATGTTTGAAGTGTAAATTTTATAAGTAAGATTGTATTTCACTTAGCGTTTGCCGCCAATCTGTGTAGTTAATAGCAATGGGGTATGGGCTATTGTTTTTTATTAATACTAACGACGGAAAACCTTGAATAGGTAAACTGCGAACAAAGTTAAGCTCATCATCAAAGCGACGCTTAAGTTCCTTAGAGTGTAACTGCTGAGTAAATAAACAGGGATCTAAACCAATTTTTTCGCATAGTTTAATAAGCACGTCTTCATCCGATGGATTTTGCGCCTTTAAATAATACGCTTGTTGAATAGCGTCAATCATCTGTGGCTCTTTGTTAAAGCTACGAGCAATTAAAGCCGCTCTGCAGGAGGGATAAGTAGAACGACGCGGTTGGCATTCTCGCCAAAAATTAAAATTAAACTCAGTGCCTAATTGGTTGCTAATGTTTTGCCATATGCCTTGTAGTTGCAACTGCATATCGGCACTCATTGGCTGGTCGCTATCAGCAGCTAAACCTCCGATTCTATATTCTATAGGCAGAATATTTGCTAGAGCCGATTCAAGTTTTTGCCACGTAGGCTTATATCCCCAGCACCAGCTACACATAGGATCATGCACATAAATAAGCTTATTGACTGACATACTCGCCATGCGCAAATATGACTTTATTGCGCCCTTGTGATTTTGCCTGATATAAATACTCATCGGCTTGTTTTAATGCACTGTCGTAGTCATCAATATGATTAGCTTGTGCAATGCCAATGCTACAAGTTAACGATACTCGTTGTTGTTTATCAGTTAATATTACATGATGTTGCACGCATTCTCTAAAACGATTAGCCAAAATACTGGCTTCTATGGTGGTCATCTGCGGTAAAATAACCACAAACTCTTCGCCACCATAACGGGCTTTAAGGGCGGTTGCAGAAAATTGCGACTCTAATAATTTAGTAAACTCTATTAATACGGTATCGCCAAAATCATGGCCGTAGGTATCATTTAATTGTTTAAAGTTATCTAAATCAATGAGCAAAATAGACAGCGGCAAATAATGCGCTGGCCGTGAAGCAGCAAGCTTTAAAAAATGTGAAGTAATAAAACGGCGGTTGGGTGCGCCTGTAAGCTGATCTGTATAGGCGTGTTGTTTTTGCTCTAAGGTGATATCTGCAATGGCAAGGTGGCTTCTGTGACGAAAATACTCACCGATAAAAGAAAACACCAGCACTAATGAAAATGCAGCAACAAAACGGGTCTTTTCTACCTCACCATACATAACCTGCCCCATATCGGGGCCATACAACATAACAATACAGCTCAATAACATGGCACTACTTAACCATGCGCCAAGTTTTACACCCAGTATGGCAAATACAGCTACAGGATAAAACATTAGCCAATATAACGCGGTGTTTTCTTTACCGCCGGTGGATACTAAAGCTAAGCACATCACAAATACAATCATCAAGGTAATTAACGCGATAGCATTAAGCTGTTTAGTTTTTATAAAATAAACAATGCATCCTACAATTGTTAAATTAACTGACACTAAAGAGGCAGTTAATATGGGCTCATAAATGCGATGGTTTATAATCACTAAATAGGTAATTAACACCAAGGCAATCGTTATCATGGTAAATAACGAAAACGCTTGGCGTTGTCTATCAAAGCTATAAACACTATCAATATTGATTAAACTGAGCCAGTTTGGTTTATTTATTTTTGTTTTACTGCTCATACTTTGAATTTTTTAACCATGCGCTCTAAATCACTGAATTGATGTTTGAGCTTAGTGCACTCTTCTAAAGTGAGGTTAAGGTTAGATTGACCTTGAATCGATAGGTCGCTAATAACATGGATATCTGAATGTAATGATTTAACAACTTGATTTTGCTCATCAGTAGCATTAGCCACACTATGATTAGCGTCGGTTATTTGCTTTATCGCACTAATTATTTGTTTCATTACATCGCCAACTGCATCAGCTTGCTGAACACTTTTTTCACTTTCTTCTAAACTGGTTTTCATCAGCTCAACGGCAGAGCTTGAGCCTTTTTGTAGTTCAATTACCGTATTTTCAATTTCTTGCGTTGATTGCTGAGTACGTTGTGCTAATTGCCTGACTTCATCAGCAACAACGGCAAACCCTCTTCCCGCTTCACCTGCACGTGCCGCTTCTATTGCCGCATTTAAAGCAAGCAAGTTAGTTTGTTCACTCACGCCTTTGATTACCGCAAGGACATTACCGATATTAGCAGTATGTGAATCTAAACTATTAATTGTTTCTTGTGCTTGCTCTATGTTTTGCGAAAGTTGATGAATGCTCGAAACGTTATTCGTTAGTGTTTGCTGATTTTTAGCGCAATATTGATCAGCATCTTTAGCAAGTGTTGAGGCATTACTTGCACTAGTTGAAATTTCTGTTGCAGTGGCTGAAAACTGGTTAATTGCAGATGCCACACTGTTGGTACGTTCACTTTGGTCGTCATACATAGTTAATGTTGAATCTGTTTGGGTAACCAGTTTAGCAACCGCGGTTTCTAGCAACTGTGTTGAAGACTTAACTTGAACAATTGAATTTTGAATTTTTTCTATAAAAATATTAAATGAATTACTTAACTGACCAAACTCGTCATCGTTCTCAACACTGAGTCGACAAGTTAAATCACCTTCACCTTGTGCTATATCTCTAATAGCATCATTAAGACGATACATAGGGCGCATTAAATAACGCAGTAAAAACTCCAGTGATGCAACAATCACTAAAATACCAATAATTAAAAAGACAATTGCCTTTTGACCAAACGAAGAAACACTTGAATACGCTTTACCTTTATTAACTACTACACCCAGATACCAATCAACATTTTCAATACCACGAATCTTAGTAAAGGATACCAGCGAGGTTTCACCCGCTACTTGATACTCTGTAAACTCTCTTGCTAACGGTGCATTTTTACCAATCAAATCTGCGACTTTTTTTGAATTTAATTTACTATCAGGGTGACTTAATATTTGCCCTTTATTATCAAGTAAGAAGCCATAACCGAGTCCCAAGAAATCAATATCGCCAATAATTTCAGCGATGGTTTGCATATCAATATCTGCTCCCGCTACCCCTTTAAATTGACCATTACTATTAATGGGCGCAACGGCTGAAATTGTCAGTTCGTTGGTGGTCACATCAATATAAGGGGTTGTAAAAGCCGTTGTTGTTTTATTTTCTACTAATTTATACCAAGGGCGACTTGTAGCATCAAAATCGCTGGGGAGCACAACACTTTGATCATTTAAAATAAATGTCCCCGATGATTTACCTATGTAGGTATTTTTAAAATCCCCGGCAAGCTCAGCGGTATTTAATTGCGAAAGCGTTAAAGACTTCGTATCGTTATCTTGATATGTTTTTGCGATAGAGATCACAATTGCCAATTTATTATTGAGCCAACTTGCAATGTTTTTAGAAACCGATTCTGAGTTTTGCTCTAGCACCAGCGACAACTGCTCTTGAGTTTGATGACGCATTGAAAAATAGTTATTTATAGTGAAAACACCTAACACTAAAACTAACACTAATGACGCAGCGATGGTGATTTTGGAGGTGAATTTTAGCGAGCTAAACATAAGTACCTTAAGAATTAATCATTATTACCACTGCCTTTTTAACAAATTTTTAACTGAAAGTCTTAGCAAACATTGTTCAGGCGAAGTTAATAATTAAAAATAATAATAAATAATGAGATTTAAAATCCAAAAAGAACGGTATTTGGTTAAATCTTAAACTTATGACAAGTTGTAATTTAAGCTATATAAGCTTAGCTTTGTTGCTGGCATTGACTAATTATGGGTAACTGTCGCAGAACCTTCATCTGTGGATCGATAACGATAATGTCGCTTTTTTTGGCATTGATAGTGATCAGTCCATCCACTGGAGTGTGAGTTGTCAACTTCCCGTTTATAGAAATAGGAACCGGCATTTTAAACGCTGTGCCATCTTTTTCGCTGTTACTCCAGCTTAAATAAGCGACTGTATTGGTACGCTCCATGGTTAAGGTTGGTAACGCGGCTTGCTTTAGATACACATCAAATAACCACGTATAATCATCGCCCGTGATCCGGTTAACAATATTAATAAACTCTTGGCTACTGCGATAACGCGACTCGATTGGGTAACTCAAATTAGCTGTTTGCGTTTGACCATATACTAACTCTCGGGCAGCTTGCCAAAATAACTCGTCTCCAATTAGCCATCGCAGAGTGTGAAGCGTCCAACCACCTTTACCATAAATATCTGCATTAAACGCTTCTTTAGAAGTAACTTTCCCTTGTTTAACAATAGGATGGCAATTTTTTAATCCTAAATACGCGGTGTACATAGCATGGTTATAAGCAGCTTTACCAAATTTAAATAAGCTGTAAGCGGGTTGCATATAGAAACCAAAGCCTTCGTGTAACCACGCATCGTTGAGTTTTTCATGTGTCATTAAATTGCCAAACCATTCATGAGCCAACTCGTGCTGAATAAGCCAGTCATAGCCACTTGGATCGCGGGTATACCCTTTACCATAAGCGTTAATTGTTTGATGTTCCATACCCAGATGCGGTGTTTCTACAAAGCCTAATTTTTGCATTCCCCAAGGGTAAGGCCCTAATACAGATTCAAAAAATGCGAGCTGTTGATACACATCATCTTTGAGTAGCTTAAGGGCTTTGTGACTGTTTTCAGGTAGAGCCCAAAACTCAACAGGTACCTGCGTATCATTAATACTTTTATAGTGTTGTTGAATACGTTCGAAGGGGCCAATATTTAATGCAATATTGTAATCACTCGCAGGCTCAGATAAAAACCAATCAAATTCAGTTGTGTTATTTTTTAATGGCATTATTTTTTTAAGCACACCATTACTAGCAACACTTAAACCCGTTGGCACTGTGACGCGAATACGCATACTGTCGGCTTTATCGCTAAAGTGATCTTTACAAGGCCAAAATAAATCACAGCCCTCGCCTTGTACTGCCGTCGCTATCCAAGGCTCACCTTGTTCCGTATGACTAAATACAAAGCCACCACTCCACGGAGGGTTAATAGCTTCATGCGGATGCCCCGAATAGCTAATGGCAACTTCAACAACTTCACCTGGGTATTTAGTTTCATACAAATCAATAATAATAACGCCATGCTGATGGCTAAAATTAGCTGCTTGCTTAGCAACAGTGACATTTTCAATAGAAAAACGGCTATCGAGCTTGAGTTCGACTTGCTGCGTTTGTTTCAGCACTCGAAACATGGTTTTACCTGTGCCGGAAATCTGTTTGTTGCTGGGAAGGACTGTTAACTGTAAATCGTAAAAAATAACATCTGTGGTTTGGGCTATTGTAGATAACGTCTCACCGGTGCTTGCCACTTGCGGATCTAAAGCTGCAGGCTTTGAATAGCAGCCTGTTAACATAATGCTTAGTAACATTAGCAAACAGCAGCGAAACAAGTAGCATACTCGGTGCATAAAATGTAAACCTCGTAGTTATAATTTTTTCATTATAATTACATACTTTTACATTTATAGAGCTAAAAAAAGACGAACTGCTTATTTTTCAAGTTAATCAGTTACTTTTTTTTACATTTAACTAGGGTCTGTTGACCATTGCGGATTAATGCTTTTTCAAACTAGGGGACAATTTAATCGCGGCGCGAAGTTTTAACCTAGTGGGCTAGATAAATGCACCTAGGTTATTCTACTGGCATACATCTATATAAGAAGAATTAAAAACCGAGCAAAGCTTCCTCGTCCTGTTCACGCTTAAATTGTTTATAGATTAAGGTTGTTTTTGCCATTTCATTTTATTATTAGTATCGCGTGAGGAAATAATGGTTTCATCGCTGCTTTGAATTCCGCCCAATTTCGCGAGTCGGTCATAAAGAACAACATTACAAGTTGCCGCTAAATTCATACAACCTATAGTTGGGATATACACAACTTCGTCGCACCATTTTAAAACGTCTTTAGGCACAGAGCCGTCTTCTGGACCAAACACATAAAATGCGTTCTCAGGATGAGTAAACTCGGGTAAAGGAGTGGCACCTTCAATTAGCTCTATTACCACTACTTTTGCGTCTTGTGGCTTAACTGATGCTAAATTGTCGGTGGCGGTTAATGGAATACGTTGCACCACATTTTTAGTATCAGTATGAAATTTTTGTGCATTTAAATAACGGTTGCCGGTAAAAAACACCTGCTTGGCGTCATAACAACCTGCTGCGCGTAATACACCACCCACATTGGTTGGGCTTTTAGGGTTTATTAAACCAATACTTGCTTGTAACTTACTCACTAGTTGCAATCCTTGGTTGGCCACTCGGCAATATACAAGTCAAAATCTTCCAGTTTTACATCACAATCTTTTACTGTTTTATCTTTGACTGAAATATTTAGCTCATGCATTTTAGTTTTATCGCCGTTATTAAGTAACGGATGCCACGTTGCTAAACCGCGCCCTTCATGAAGTCGGCGGTAGCTACAGCTTTGGGGCATGAAAAAGATGTCTTTTAGGTTTGCTTTAGTGAGCTTAACGCACGAAGGGACTAAGGTTTGGCGGTTTTCGTATTCACTACAGCCACAGGTATTGTTATCAAGGTATTGGCAAACAATATTAGTGAATATAAGTTGCTCGCCTTCTCTTAGCTGATCGGTAGCAGTAAAGTCATCTTCGTCTTCACTGTCAATAAAGGTGTTTAAACAACACTTTCCACATCCATCACAAATGGCTTCCCATTCTTGTTGGTTCATTTCATTCAGGCTTTTGCTAAGCCAAAATTGGGTATTTGCTAATTGTTGATCAAACATGGTGTTCTCGCCCCTTTTAAGAGCGCGCATTCTAACGTATTGCAGCAAAGCGCGCAAAGCCAATCCCTAATATCTGCATGGCTTCGCGCGATTTTATTACTGCTGAGATTTAACCCAACGTTTAATTTTTTGCTCAAGGATAGGCATAGGTAATGCACCATCAATCAATATTTGCGTATGAAACGCTTTAATATCGAATTGCTCACCTAATTGCTGGTGGGCGTAATCTCTGAGCTCTTTAATTTTAAACTCACCCAATTTGTACGATAATGCTTGCCCAGGCCATGCGATATAGCGCTCAACTTCAGCAATAACATCACTTTTTGCCATTGAAGAATTTGCTAGCATGTAATCAATGCCCTGTTGACGTGTCCAACCTTTGGCATGAAAACCTGTATCAAGCACTAATCGCATCGCTCTTAACTGCTCATCGCTAAGACGCCCATACCACATATACGGATCGGTAAATAAACCCAGTTCTTTGCCTAAGCTTTCTGCGTATAATGCCCAACCCTCAGCAAACACCGTGTAGCCGCCGAATTTACGAAAATCAGGTAAGCTTTGCACTTCTTGTTGCAGCGCAATTTGAAAGTGATGTCCCGGAGCGGCTTCATGAATAGACAGCGTTTCGAGTAAGAACTTAGGCTGTGCTTTTAAGTTGTATGTATTGATATAAAATATACCTGGGCGCGAACCATCAGGAGCTGGTCCTGCATACGACGCTCCCGCAGCCGATTGGGCACGATAGGCTTCAACCGCTTTGACAATATAAGGAGCCTTAGGCTCAATATTAAATAATTTTGGTAAGCGGGCGTCTATTTTTACTTTAATTTGTTCATAGGCGGCAATTAACTCATCGGCTGTTTTATAATAAAACTCATCTGAGTCACGTAAGTGGTTAAAAAAGGCTGATAATTCTCCTTCAAATTCGACGGTGTCTTTAACCGTTTTCATCTCACTTAAGATTCTTGCCACTTCACTTAAACCAATCTCATGAATTTCATCCGCTGATAAACTTAACGTAGTATTTTTCTTTATTTGGTATTCGTACCACGCTTTACCATTGGGTAAATCAGCATAACCAACAGAATCGCGGGCATAAGGAATATAATCGTTAAGTAAGAAATCGCTCATTCGCTGATATGCAGGCACTAATTTATCTAAGATCAGTGTTTTATACTGCGATTTTAGCTGTTGCTTTTCATCAGCTGAAAAAGAGTCGGGCATGGCTTTAATGGGCGAATAAAAGAGAGAATCTTCTGCGCTTGTAACAACATGCGCTTTAAATTGCGGGAGTAATTTTTTTGCTAATGGCATAGGCAGTACCACATCGTTTTTAACGCCTTGCGCCATTGATTGTTCAACACTTGCAAGCCATTTAACGAAACCATCTGCACGCTTGATAAATTTTTGGTAGTCGGCAACAGTATTAAAAGGCTGAGCACTTTGTCCTGAACCAAATCCAGCGAAGGTATTATGCGCACCCGACATTTGATTTATCGGTAACAAATAATTTTTATATTGCATCCCCTCAAGCTTGAGGGCTAAATCTCGGGATAATACTTCAAAATTCAGTAGCGCTTGACCGGTCAGTTGTGATTCATCAATCAGCGTTAAGCGTTGTTGATATTTTTTGTAAAATGCGGCTTTTTTATCGCGATTAGGCTGCGATATTTCAGGCAAAAATTGATCATCAAATTCATGGCGGCCATTGTAAGTAGCGCTTAATGGATTAAAAGCTAATGATTCATCGTAGTACTGAGCAACGAGCACATCTAATTGCTGCTCGGCTGATAATTCGCTTATTACAGGTGCGACTGACTGGTTTGTGTTTAATTGTGAGCTGGTGCTCATACAACCACTTAAGGCAAACATAACGCTACTGGCAACCAGTGCTATTTTAATAACTTTCATAAATTCCCTTGTTAGTTTTTACCCGCCAATTATGCGGTTTTAAATAGCTTAAATAAAGCAATTATGGTCAATGCTATTCGTCGCTACATTATTTACTCAATAGCGCATGGTTGCTACAGTCAAGTGAATGAAAATAATTATAATGACTTAAACATGAAAAAACATTTATTGACTCTATCAATCGCATTAATGAGCTTAACCAGTGCAAGTACACTAGCCACAACCTATATATCGGCCAAAGCTTTACTAGATGTTGAAACAGGCGAACTTAAGGCTAATCCTTTGATTGCCATAGATAACGGTGTTATTAGCCAAATCCAATTTAATAAAAAGCCCAAGCTTAGCAGTAATGATGAACTGATAAACCTACCAACGCTTACCCTGTTACCTGGGTTAATGGACATGCACGTACATTTAACCAGCGATCCAACCGTGTCTCGAAGTGAACGGTTAGGGCAATCTGTTCCGCGAATGGCCATTAAAGCCAGCTATTTTGCTAAGCAAACCTTAGAAGCTGGATTTACTACAGTAAGGAACTTAGGTGCTGAGGGCTACAGTGTTATTGCGGTGCGAGACGGTGTGAATGCAGGTGATATTATCGGCCCGCGCATTTGGGCTGCAGGGTCTTCTTTGAGCATTACTGGTGGGCACTGCGATAATAATCGCTTACCTCCCGAAATGAAATATACTGCCACTGGCGTTGCGGATGGTCCGTGGGCTGTGCGTATTAAAGTGCGTGAAAATATAAAATATGGCGCTAATGCAATTAAACTATGCGCCACAGGCGGTGTATTCTCTAAAGGAACAAAAGTCGGCATACAGCAATACGCCTTTGAAGAAATGAAAGCCATTGTTGATGAAGCGCACATGCGTGAATTACCTGTTGCCGCTCACGCACATGGAACTAACGGTATTAAAACGGCAATAAAAGCCGGTGTAGATAGTGTTGAGCACGCTAGCTTTTTAGACGATGAAGCAATTGCGCTTGCAAAAGAGCATGGAACTTGGCTGTCTATGGATATTTATAATACAGAGTATACGCTGAGCTTTGGTGAGCAAAATGGCGTTGATGAAGAAAACCTAAATAAAGAACGTCTGGTATCAAAAAAACAACGCGATAGTTTTAAACGCGCGGTTGAAGCGGGTGTAAACATGGTGTTTGGAACCGACGCAGCTATTTACCCGCATGGCGATAACGCTAAGCAGTTCTCGCGAATGGTTGAATTTGGTATGAGTGAATTACAAGCCATCCAAGCCGCAACCATTAATAGTGCTAAATTATTAAAAGCTGATAAACAACTAGGGCAAATTAAAACTGGTTTTGCAGCTGATATTATAGCGGTAGACACTAACCCATTAAAAAACATTTCTACACTAGAGCAGATCCCATTCGTTATGAAAGCGGGTGTGGTTTACAAACAGTAAACCCAAAACGTCTCTATAAGGTTGGGCTGCGATCAACCTTAACAGTTTTTTTGCAAATGTAGCAAAGCAGCTCATTTAACCATCAATTTTTTATTTAAAATAATCTTTCCGTTAAACCAACTAACTACTGTAATACTCCATTGAAATTTTCAAATATGATTACTTTTAAATCACATTGAATAACAATCAAGCAAACGTGCGCATTAAAGTAAAAAAGTTTGAACTTTTTATTTAAATTTAAAATGATAACTATTATCATCCGCGCAAATTAACAAATGCGAATGGTTATCAGTTTATGAAAAGGTTTCAATACTCTCTCCTCACTCTAGCGTGCTTAAACGCAAGTTTAGCAATGGCTAACGAGTCACAAGTTAATTCAGATATTGAACGAATTAGCGTTTACGAGCAACAAAACCGAGTGGTGATGAATTCAGGTTTAGCAACTAAATCAGACATGTCGCTAATGGAAACTCCTGCACCGGTGGTTATTGTTGATAAAGCACTGATTGAGTCACAAGGTATTGATAGTCTTCAGGACGTGATCCGTAATGTGAGTGGCCTAACTCAAGCGGGTAATAACTATGGCATTGGTGACAACTTAGTTATTCGTGGCTTGGGCGCTAATTACACTTACGATGGCATGTATGGCGGCGCAGGGTTAGGCAATACATTTAACCCTACTCGTTCTTTAACCAATGTTGAATCAATTGAAGTATTAAAAGGCCCTGCAACGGGCTTGTATGGTATGGGTAGTGCCGGTGGTGTCATCAACCTGATTGAAAAAAAACCACAGTTTAACGAGCAACATACCCTAGAAATGGATATTGGCCAGTGGGATAGTTATTCGCTTGCACTTGATAGCACCAATGCAATAACCGACGATTTAGCTTATCGGGTTATGGCCAAAACCGCCTCTAGCGATGGCTTTCGTGATTTAAAAGATCAGCGCGATGAAATTTACTCGTCTTTAAAATATGTGCTTAATGACCAACAATCTTTTGTATTGTCTGGGGCATATATTAAAGATGCTATTGCAGTGGATTCTATTGGCCACCCTATTCGTATTTTTAACAGTAAATCGGTTAACGGTTTAACTGCAGGAGAAGTATCAGGCGCCGATTTAGTTAATGACCCTACAGCAAGTGGCTTACAATTGAGTGAAGCACAACGAAATGAACTCGCTAACTCTTTGGCAAGCAATGATGGTTTAACACCCTTTAACTTTGGTACCAATGGCATAATATCACCGATGGCAAAGGATAACGAAGGTGAAGAGCTGCGTTTTAAATTAGCGCACAATTACTACATTAGTGATGATTTATTTTTAAATCAACAGCTACAGTACCGTAATTACACCTCTAGCTTTGCTCGCCAAACAGGTGCTTATAATTATGTGTATTGGAACCGACGTGGTGTAATTAACCAAGATCCACGCGCACCGTTAGTTGTTGATAATGTATTACACCCTTTCGCAGCTAGACGCCAAGAATATCGCCAAGTAGAAGCAGATGAGAAATCATGGCAATACTTTTTAGATTTACGTTATGACTTTATGCTCGGTAATATAGAAAACGAATTACTGGTTAATGCCAACTACGAAGACCGAGATATTCGTTTTAAACAATACTCCATTTATGATGCCGATAAGGTCATTAAAAACAAAGCCGGAGAAGTTATTTACCAAGGTGCACTACCGTATATTTTTGATATACGCCAGCCAAATTGGCCTGCGGATGAATTTGCTGATTATGATCCGCTTAAAACCAGTGATTACAATAAAAAAGTACAAGCATGGGGCGTAGGCCTTCAACATGTTGCTTACATTAACGATAAGATCACTACTCGTATTGGTGTTGCTCATAATCGTATTAAACAAAGTTACGAGCACTTTGGTGTTGACCCTCGTTATAGTCAAAGCCGCGCAAATCCAACGCCAGAAGCAAATACCTCAGACAGTGGTTTAACGTATAACCTAGGTGCTACTTATCAAGTAAACGCTGATATGGCTTTGTTTTTAAATCACTCTAAAGGGCGCACAGCTTACAGTGTTCTTGGCTCTGTTGCCGGTAATGAAGCCGATAGAGACGATTCCGAATCTGTGAGTAATGATTTAGGATTTCGTTTTAAAGCATTTGATGACCAATTACTGGCATCAATTGTGGTATTTGAAAGTGCGCGTACTAATTTAGAATATGCCAACCCTCTTTATGAAGCCGGCGTGTCAGCACCTAATGTAGTAGAGAGCTTCTTTGATGGTGAAGAACAAACAAAAGGTGTAGAGATTGATTTAAATGCCTATTTGAACGATCAATGGAAAGTTAATATCAACGGTGTTTATCAAGACGCCCGCGATAAAACCAACCCAAATCGTGACAGCTATAATACTCGTCAAAAAGGGGTGCCTTATGTAACAGCAAGTTCATGGGTTACTTACTCAGCAGCGCTGTTTGAATTACCGCACGCAGTTGATTTAAGCGCAGGTTTAACATTTGTTGATAAGCGTAGTACTAACTCAAGTTCATTTGGTATTGATAATGGCTACGTACCCGCTTATACCGTATATGATGCTGCGGTTAGCTATAAAGCAGACAACTGGCAGATGCAATTAAACATTAATAACCTGTTTAATAAAAAATACTATTCTAAAGCCATGTTTTTAGGCGGAATGCCAGGTGAAGAACGTAATGCAAAGCTAAGCTTTAGTTACACACTTTAATAGTTTAATAATTTAAAAAGCACGGTATTTCAATTGAGATACCGTGCTTTTTTCATGTAAACCTTAATATTAAATCGTAACAACTATGCGGCCGTTTATTTCGCCTTTAAGCATGTCATCAAAAATTTCATTAATATCTTCAAGTTTTTTCTCTTCAATGATGGCTTTTACTTTGCCTTGCGCAGCAAATTCAAGACATTCTTGCAGATCTTTGCGTGTACCTACAATAGATCCAACCACTGAAACACCATTTAATACGGTGTCAAAAATTGGCAATGGCATATCTTCAGGCGGTAAACCAACCAATACACATTTCCCCCCTCGGCGAACACTTTTATAAGCTTGTTCAAAACCTGGTTTTGATACTGCCGTACAAACAACAGCATGCGCGCCACCTACTTGCTCAAAAATAGCCTCACTGGGCACCACTTCTTTAAAATCAAGCGTAATATCAGCACCCAACTCTTTAGCTAGCGCCATTTTCTCTTTACCAGTATCTACCGCAATAACATTAAAGCCCATTGCTTTTGCATATTGCACTGCTAAGTGCCCTAAACCACCCACACCGACAATAGCAACCCATTGACCTGGTTTAGCACCAGATACTTTTAAAGCTTTATACGTTGTTACGCCGGCACAAAATAAGGGGGCCGCTTCAGCAAAACCTAAACCTTCCGGTATTTTGATGATGTAGTCACCATGAGCTAAACAGTATTCTGCATACCCACCGTCAATAGAGTAACCCGTATTATGTTGCGATAAACAAAGGGTTTCGCGTCCATCTAAACAAAACTCACAATGGCCACATGCACTGTATAGCCATGGTACGCCTACTCTATCGCCCACTTCTAAGTGCTTAATATTACTTCCTAGTTTTTCTATTACACCAACACCTTCGTGTCCAGGTACTAATGGCATTTTTGGTTTTACCGGCCAATCACCATGACATGCGTGTAAATCAGTGTGGCACACACCACAAGCGGCTATTTTTACTAGGACGTCGTCAGGGCCTACTTCTGGAATAGGTAAATCGGTGATAGCTAACTTGCCTTTATATTCTGTATTTATTGCTGCTTTCATAGTCATTCCATCGTTTATAAAAAGTTTATGCTATTTAACAAGGGCGTTAAACGGCAAGATTATGTTGCATACCCGCAACATACCTCACTATAAATGCTTAAATATTAATCTATATCAATCATTAGTCGTAAAACGTGGTTTTTTATCCCAGCTTAAGTCTTGCCATACTTAACCAGCGTGCTAGCATAGATTTCATTTATTTTTGAAACTTGTAACAATGACATTATCTGAAAAAAACTTTGCCTTTGTAATGCATTGTGGTGAGATGGGCAGCCGCTGGGGATTTAATCGCACCATTGGACAAATGTGTGGTTTATTGATTATTACTAAAGATCCAATGACGGCAAATCAAATCGCTGATGCGCTAAGTATCTCTCGCGGTAACGTGAGTATGGGGATCAAAGAATTACAATCTTGGCAGCTGATCAAAGTAATGCATATCCCAGGAGATAGAAAAGAGTACTATGCCCCTGCAGGCGATATTTGGGATATGGCAAATCGCGTATTCGAAGAGCGCAAAAAACGTGAAGTTGAGCCTACACTGAGCTTACTCCGAGATAACTTACTAGACGAAGCAAGTAACGACGATGAAATTTATGCTCAAAAACAAATGGGCGAAATCCATAACTTACTTGAAACAGTAACTAAATGGTCCTCAGAATTACAACGTTTAACTCCTGAGCAGCTTAATAAGCTAATGAAACTAGGTTCAGGGATTGGCAAAGTCATTGACCTAAAAGATAAAATATTTAAAAAAGAAATTTAGTCGATATACCACTCACAAAAAAGCCGCAATTTGCGGCTTTTTTTAGTTATTTGCTTTAGCTTAAATCTTTGGGTAAGCAATTCTATCTGACAAATAGCCCACGCTAGTTGCAAAGTAATATGACCGATTCCAGTGCATAAATACCTTGTAGTTGTCGTATGCTAAATACATGCGCCCATTTACATCATCAGGCATCACTAGTGCAGCATCCACAGCAACATTTGGTAAATCGCTGCCATCAGCACGACGAACCCCTAATGCTTGCCAGTCAGCGAGTGAGCGCTCTGAATTGTTCCAATATTCAAGCCATTGCTTACGTGTTTTAGTACCGCGCTTTAAAATATACTGCTGATCAAAATTAGCAGGTAATTGAACTTGGCGACCCCAGGTTAAGTTGTCATTCCAGCCCTCTTGCTTTAAGTAATTAGCAATAGAGGCAAACGCGTCTTCCTTAGTTGTCCAAATATCTTTGCGACCATCATTGTTGTAATCTACAGCATAGGCATTAAATGAGGTTGGCATAAATTGAGTTTGCCCCATTGCACCTGCCCATGAGCCTTTAAATTTATCAAGCGTAATATGACCCGACTTTAATATATCCAGTGCTGCCCATAATTGGCGCTTGTATAGTGCTTCACGGCGTCCATCAAATGCTAGTGTTACCAACGATGAAATCACGTTGTGGCCACCTTGAATGGCACCAAAATTACTCTCTAAGCCCCAAATAGCCACGATAAAGCGTGCTTGAACACCAAAGTCTTTTGCGACCTTCTCTAAAACTTCTTGGTTTTCTTTATATAATTTACGCGCACGATCAATTTTCCATTGAGGCACACGTTTTGGTAAATATGTTTCCAGTGTTTCTTTTACTTCAGGCTGATTTTTATCTGCAGAAATCACTTTTTCTTTATAAGATGCAGTGGCAAATGCTTGCTCAATTAACTGAGTATCGTAGCCTTTAGCTATTGCCTCTTGCTTTAAATTAGTAAGGTATTGTTGAAACTCAGCTTGGGTTTTTGCCATCACCGATGAGCTTAAACATACACCACACAATACAACTGCTAATTTTTTAATCACTATCTACTCCATTTTGTTTTCTTAATTGACTCAGCAAGTTTTCCTCTGGTGGCGGAATTTGTAAATAATAGCCTTGGTCGCTAAGCGACTGTTTTAAAGTGTCTAAATCCGCTACGCCTAATTGAGTTCGCTTAGCTAAGTTAATGATCATCACGTACTGAGGTTGACCAAACATGGCCATTAAAGGTTCCGGAACTTTACTAAAATCGTCTCTTTTTTCAATAAATAAGAAAGTATCTGCTTTTTTCTTACTTTTATATACCGCAGTTAGCATTATGGCCCTATAAAATCTTGCTTAACAGTGCTACACACTATAACATGGCAATAATAATAAGTTATAAAAATTAGTGTGGAAACTTTAATAAAAGCCTTGTTCAGCCTAGGTTTATATAAAGTTACATGCTAACTAGACAATCCAGTTGAGCATCTATGTCGGACCAAATTTTTGAGCTAAAAGGCAACCTTTTTACGTTATCAGTTTTACATCTTTATAGTACTGATATTAACCTTTTAGCAGAACAACTGTATGTAAAAATAGCCCAAGCCCCAAAGTTCTTTGAGGGTGCCCCCATTGTCGTTAATTTAATTGAAGTAAAAAACAGCACAATCGACTTTGTTCATTTAAAATCACTTATTGAACGCATGAGCTTTAATGCGGTGGGTGTATGTAATGGTTCGGATGAGCAACACAAACAAGCAAAAGCTGCAGGGTTATCTGTTTTAAACTATTCACAAGACGTTAAGAGTGAACCCGTAAGAGTAGAGCCTAATACGTCAGTGGTTGAAAAAACCGTGTATTTACCAGCACAAATTATTAATGGTGCAGTACGCTCAGGCCAACAAGTTTACGCCAAAGACCGTGATTTAGTGGTGTTAGGTGCAGTAAGCCATGGTGCAGAAGTGATTGCCGATGGTAATGTACACATTTATGGAACTCTACGCGGCCGTGCTATTGCCGGTGCAAAAGGGCTAGAAAACGCATATATATTTTGTAATAAATTAGAAGCAGAACTCGTTTCAATCAATGGTAATTACTGGATCAGTGACTCACTGCAAGGTGAACACTGGGGTAACGCAGTTCAAATACAACAAAAAAATGAATCTTTAGAAATTTCAGCTTTGGTTAAAGGATAAATCTCATGGCAAAAATAATTGTCGTTACCTCGGGTAAAGGGGGTGTTGGTAAAACAACATCAAGCGCAGCAATTGGTACAGGCTTAGCACTAAAAGGCTACAAAACTGTTATCATCGATTTTGATATCGGCCTACGAAACTTAGACCTTATTATGGGTTGTGAACGTCGCGTAGTGTATGACTTTGTCAATGTGATCAATGGTGAAGCCAACCTTAACCAAGCACTCATAAAAGATAAACGTGTAGAGAAGTTATTTTTACTTCCTGCATCACAAACACGCGATAAAGATGCACTCACACGCGAAGGTGTTGAACGTGTACTTAATGAATTAAAAGAAGACTTTGACTACATAGTCTGTGATTCTCCGGCAGGTATTGAAGCCGGTGCAATGATGGCAATGTACTTTGCTGATGAAGCAATTGTAACCACTAATCCAGAGGTTTCATCAGTACGAGATTCTGATCGTATACTAGGAATTTTACACAGTAAATCTAAACGCGCCGAAGAAGGTTTAGAAAACATTAAAGAGCATTTGCTAATAACACGCTATAATCCAGATCGTGTAACAAAAGGTGAAATGCTATCTGTTGAAGATATCCAGGACATTTTAGCCATCGACTTACTAGGTGTCATACCTGAATCTCAAGCAGTACTTAGTGCATCTAACTCAGGACAACCCGTTATCCTTGATAGCGAATCTGACGCAGGCCAAGCTTATGCCGATGCGATCAGTCGTTTATTAGGTGAAACGGTCGAATTTAGATTTTTAGATGTTGAGAAAAAGGGTTTATTCAAACGGATATTTGGAGGTTAATGTGTCTTTACTTGACTACTTCCGCTCAGAAAAGAAAAACAGTGCGTCATTAGCAAAAGAGCGATTGCAGATCATTGTCGCGCACGAACGTTCTCAGCGTGGTACACCTGATTACTTGCCGCAATTAAAGCAAGATATATTAGATGTCATTCGTAAGTACGTAAATGTAGGCGCCGATGCGGTTCAAGTTCAGTTTGATCAAAATGAAGACGATTTAGCCGTACTCGAGCTCAATGTCACATTACCTGACGAAGAAAAGAAATAACAAACAAGGGCGCTAAGCGCCCTTTTTATTTGTTTGTAACTCGCCTTTATGACTTTAATTATCCCACTCTTTAAGAGCGTCTTTAACAAAGTCATAGCGCCATGAACTGAGTAAATCTGGCTTTATGTGATTTGCTTTTTGTTCATCCGTTAATTTCCAATTCCAACTAATTAGCTGATTAATTTGCTTTTTAGAGGCCATGACGTCTTCTGGTATATTGTGCTCTTTAGCAACTTTCGTAATTTTTTGTTTGATTTCTTTCGCTACTTTTTTATACGTAGGAAAATCAATTAAACGTTTTAGTACTTGTGGGTGCTGCTCAGCTGGAACTGTTTTAGCCTGCTCAATGCACTTTAAAATTTCAACTCCTGAACGATTCACTTCAATAGGCTCAACACCCGGAATTTGTCTCAAGGCATTTAAACTTGAAGGAGCTCGTTTAGCGATTTCAGTCATGTTATGCTCTTTTAGCACAAAGTTAAGCGCTAGATTTTTTCGAATTGCTTTATTTCTTCGCCACACAGCTAACTCTTTAAGTACCGCTAATTCATGCGGCTTAAGCTGCCATGCATTTTTAATCTCTTTATAAAGTAACTCATCTGGTGTTTGAAAAGCACGCTTGTTTGCCACTAATTCACTTTCATTGATCACAATGTCGAATAAATCAGCTGCTTTAATGCTGTCTATAATTAACTCAAAACAAGGCAGTAAGTGAAACGTATCGGCCGCAGCGTATTCAAGTTGTTTTTGAGTGAGAGGACGTTGTAACCAATTGGTGCGCGATTCACTTTTATCAATTTCAATATTCAATAAGGTTTTTACCATTAAGGCAAACCCCATACAGTTGCCCTCACCTAATAGCTGAAGTGCAAACTGAGTATCAAACAATGGATAAGGAACAAAACCTGCGTATTTTTGAAAAACTTCAATATCTTCTGAAGGAGAATGAAGTACTTTTAACACGTTTGGATCTTTAAGTATCTGCCAAAAATCAAATAAGGAAAGCTCTGCAAGCGGGTCGATGAGTGCTAAATGTTCGCCATCATAAACTTGAATGAGTGCAACTTCGGGATACAAAGTACGGCGGCGCATAAACTCGGTATCAATAGCAAGAATGGGTTTGTTTTTTATTTGTTCTACAAACGTATTTAGCTCATTTTGGGTTTGGATCAATTGGTAGTGCACTGAGTCTCCTACAATAAAAAAGCCGACATATGTCGGCTTTTTTATAGTTGCTAATCTTTTAAGGCTCTTCTGAGAATTTTACCCACGTTAGTTTTGGGTAACTCATCCTTAAACTCAACGAGTTTAGGAACCTTATAATTAGTTAAATTATCACGACAATGTTTTATTATATCTTTTTCAGTTAAAGAAGGGTCTTTTTTCACAACAAAAACTTTAACTTGTTCACCACTAATGTCATGAGGAATACCAATTGCAGCAACTTCTAATACACCTTCGTGCATTGCAACCACTTCTTCAATCTCATTTGGGAAAACATTGAAGCCTGAAACAATAATCATGTCTTTTTTACGGTCAACAATATAGAAGAAACCTTCATCATCGTACGTCGCAATATCACCGGTTGCAAACCAACCATCTTTTAAACATTCAGCGGTTGCGTCTGGGCGATTATAGTAACCAAGCATAACTTGAGGGCCTTTAACCCATAGCTCGCCTGGTTCACCTTTAGCCGCTTCTTCACCGTTATCAAGCATTAACTTAATATCTGTACTTGGCGCAGGTAAGCCAATAGAGCCATTATATGCCTCTAAATCATATGGGCTAATTGTTACTAATGGAGCACATTCAGTTAAGCCATAGCCTTCCATTAATTTAGTATTGGTCACTTTTTGCCACTTTTCTGCAACAGGACGTTGTACCGCCATACCGCCACCCAATGACATTTTAAGGTGACTAAAATCAAGTTCAGAGAAACCAGGTGTGTTTAATAAACCATTAAATAGCGTATTAACCCCTGTAATAGCAGTAAATTTATGCTGGCTCAGCTCTTTTACAAATCCAGGCATATCACGTGGATTAGTAATTAAAACGTTTAAACCACCGTATTTCATAAATGCCAAACAGTTAGCTGTTAGCGCAAATATATGATAAAGCGGAAGCGCGGTAATAACCACTTCACTACCACGGTCAAGAACTTTGTCTAAACAACCAGACACTTGTTCAAGGTTGCCTACCATATTGCCATGGCTCAACATTGCGCCTTTAGATACACCGGTAGTACCACCTGTGTACTGTAAAAAAGCCAAGTCACTTAGATTGACGTCTGGGCGTGTGTAACCATTTGGATCAGCTTTTAATAAATCACAAAATTTAATCGTGTTAGGTAACGTGTAACTTGGCACCATTTTTTTGAAATGCTTAACTACAAAATTAACTAAATGCTTTTTAAGACCCCCCATCATGTCACCTACTTGTGTAACCACAATGTGTTTAACGTCAGTGTTAGGCAGCGCTTTTTCAAGCGTATCAGCAAAGTTAGCTAGTATAAATATTGCCGATGTTTCAGAATCTTTTAACTGATGCTCTAGCTCACGTACGGTGTAAAGTGGATTAACGTTAACCACAACGCACCCTGCGCGTAAAATACCTAAAATAGCAATAGGGGTTTGCAACAAGTTAGGCATCATCACAGCGACTTTATCGCCTTTTTTTAGCCCTAAGTCGTTTTGAATATAGGCGGCAACACGTTTCGTTGCTGCATCTATTTCGTTGTATGACAATGTTTTACCCATATTTGTAAATGCAGGTAAATCTTTGTATTCATTAAAACTTTTTTCAAACACTTCGAGTAACGAGTTGTAGTGCTCAGGATCGATTGTTTCAGGCATACCTTCTGGGTAGCGCTTAAGCCAGATTTTTTCCACTCTTAGCCCCTGTTTATAATTATATTTTTATTAACCTTAATCTAAGTAAGGCACTTTCACAATTGAGCAAATACTCTAATCTAGAGATAATCCCACATTTATCGGTAATATACAATTAACATGCACTACTTTGCACCATAAATGCGTGAATGTGTTCAAAACATAGCCCACTACTTTGCATATGGCAATGATGTCCACCGGGCACATCTATTACACTCAAGTTATTGTAATATTTACTATACTTGTCTAAATTTTGTTTTACAAATGGATAACCTTTATCACCTAATATTAATTGACATGGTGCAATTAATTCTTTTATTGCACCAATACATTGCGCTTCATCAAATCGAAAACCTGAGTGATTTTTAAGCTTAGGATCAGTTGTTAACTCAAACCCACTGTGCATTTGTTTTATATTTCTGTCCATCAGCACCGCAATTAGTTCATCATTTAAATCAGTTGTTTTTGCACGCGCTTGATAAATTTGCTCTTTAGAAGTATATGTCCTTGATTTTTTAATCGTTAACCGTGCCCTGTTAAGTATGGCATTTCTTAGCTGCGAAGCGACTTCATTTGCTTGCGTGGTAACGCAGCCAATTCCTTCAATAAAAGAAACGGATTTAACATACTCGTTAAAACAACTCGCAAATAAACCCGCGACCATCGCCCCCATCGAATGCCCGACCAAGTGTACCTTTTTTAATTTAAGCGCTGTGATTAAGGCATACACATCATCCACATAATCAATAAAGTAGTAATGTGCCTGAGGGCTTCGCCAAGATGATAGTCCATGCCCTGCAAAATCAATACAATACCATGTTTGATTTGACGGTACGTCAGTTAGCATAGGTGCAAAGCTAGCACTGTTATCTAACCAACCGTGAAGCGCAATAACAACCTCTTCACCGTCTCCAAATTTAAGGCCATGTATATCTAAGTCGTTAGCTTTGACAGAAAATGGTTGCAATGCAAACCTCTACTTTTTATTTGGTTATAGCAATAACATACAAGAGTTATTACACAAATAATAGAACCGAGCTAGAAGAGTACACACTTAAATCGCGAGATTTCATAACATATTCATTTATTTATCTGGTCATCAGTATACAATAATAGTCGCTATTAAAATAAGTACACTTAAAGGGTACACACAATGAAAAAACAGTTCGGCTTATTAGCGCTTTTATGTACAACAACAGGAGCATTTGCTCAAACAGCGCCTAAAAATGTTATTTATATGATTGGTGATGGCATGGGTCCCGCTTTCACAACCGCTTATCGATATTACAAAGATGACCCAACAACAAAAGAAATAGAAACCACCGTTTTTGATACCATATTAAAAGGCATGGCGCACACGTATCCAGATGACCATACCTATGTTACAGACAGCGCAGCAGGTGCAACTGCACTTAGCAGCGGCCATAAAAGTTATAATGGCGCTATTGCCGTCGATACAGCTAAAAAGCCTGTTAAAACCATGCTAGAAATTGCAAAAGAGCAAGGAATGACAACAGCTTTAGTAGCTACCTCACAAATAAACCATGCAACACCAGCAAGTTTTGCCGCACATAATGAATCAAGAAGAAACTACGATGATATCGCTAATGACTACATTGACAATAAAATTACAGGTAAATTACCGGTAGATTTAATGTTAGGCGGTGGTACTCAATACTTTATTCGTGATGACAGAAACTTAGTAGACGAATTTAAACAAGCTGGTTATCAATATGGCGATGATATTCAAAACCTTGGTCAAATCACTCAAGTGCCTGCTATAGGTTTATATGCACCTAAAGGCTTACCGTTTGCTCTTGATGAAAACCCAACAAGATTAAAGCAGTTAACTTCTAAAGCGTTTGATTTGCTTGATGGGCAAAATGATAAAGGCTTTTTTGTGATGATTGAAGGCAGCCAAATTGACTGGTGTGGTCACGCAAACGACATTGCCTGTGCAATGGCTGAAATGGATGACTTTGCTAAATCAATCGAAACGGCTAAAGCCTATGTAGATAACAACCCAGACACTATTTTAGTGATCACGGCAGACCACTCAACAGGCGGTTTAACTATTGGTGCACATGGCCAATATAAATGGGAAACAGATGTCATCAAAGGTGTAAAAGCCACTGCGGGCACATTGACCAAATTACTAATGGGTTCTGATAACCTTAAAACGGTATGGCAAGCTAATACCAGTATTGAATTTACAACTGAAAACGAAATTAAGCTTAAACAAGCCAAAGCTATGGGCGAGAAAACCCTAAACTTGGCCGTTAAAAGCATTATTAATGACTTAAGCTTTACAGGTTGGACAACGGGCGGTCACACAGCGTCTGATGTACAAGTATTTGCCTATGGCAAAAATAGCGATGACTTTGTTGGCTCTCAAAATAATACTGATATAGCTAAAAAATTAATTGGTTATATAAAGCAGTAGTTTTTGAAACTTAATAAAAAAGCCCGAATAATTCATTCGGGCTTTTTTATTTTTTTTAATCTTAGCTAAGCGTATATATCAACACCAATTAAACTTTGAACTTCAGCTCTTCGCTCTAAATTAGCAAACTCAGTATAAGTAGAAATCGCTTTGCTTACTTGAACACTGGGTTGATCGTAAATAGTTTGGCTGTATTGGGTATCTTTGCTGTTCGCTTTTGTAAACTCTTTTGCAAGTTCAAGCCCTTCTGGGCTGCTTTTAACATAATCGGTATTAGTTTTTTGTGGTTTGGCTTGCTCTATTACTCGTTCAGGCTGCGCCGGAACTACCGAAGTAGAACGCACCTTAGCAGGTATATCACCTGTAAAAAAACCTGAACTTATAGGTAGCGACACAGCACTTCTCCAACCAACAACATAACTAAATTATGATTTAAAATCGCTTAATTTGCAAACAACCGTGTTTGTTTATTCACGGCCCGGTAATTTTTTCCATGTTACCGTATCACGCACATACTTTGGTTGTGCATCACTGGCTTTTACACCCTTACCTGCAAGGTACTGCGCCTCTACGAGTGCCAACATATAATGTGCATCCGGTAAGGTTACTTCAGGCTGTATGGTTACATTATTAAATGGCGTTAGTGCATCAGGGTAACTTTTAAAACCAGTCCCCACGGCTGCAGCATCGATATTTGAATCTATCAAAGTTGCATCTAACAATTCAGGTTTGAATACTCGCTCTTCGCCTTTAAGTGTCATTAATCCATCTTTTGCGTGGTATTGAGCAAAGTAGATTTCTCCCATACGCGCGTCAATACTAGAATAAACATCGTTAGCACCAAACTGTTCAAACGCCTGTTGCGCCATGACTGCTAAAGTAGATACCCCAACTAATGGTAAATTAGTTGAATACGCAAGACCTTGGGCAATGGCTACGCTTATACGCACGCCAGTAAAGCTACCTGGCCCTTGGCCAAATCCTATTACGTCTAAATCTTTTAATTTACAGCCGGCTTTACCAAGTAGCTCATCAATAAGTGGCAGAATTTTTTGGCTATGCTGCTGCGGGCACTCTTCAAAATGATGAAATGTTTTACCCTGATAATGCAAAACAATTGATAATGCTTCAGTAGAGGCATCTAGGGCGAGAATGTTACTTTTGATCATTTTTGTACTCAATTAATATGTTTTAAAAATGTATTGGCATCTTCTAAGCTACGTGTACGGCGCATTGGCGGTAAACTCTTTAAAAATACTTGTCCATATTGGCGTGTTACTAAACGATTATCGCAAATCACTAGCACGCCTTTATCTTTGTTGTCTCTTATTAAGCGACCTACCCCCTGCTTTAAGGCAATCACCGCTTGAGGTAATTGAATATGCGCAAACGGGTCTTTGCCTTGCATTTGGCAATCTTGCATTTTAGCTTGTAATAAAGGGTCATCAGGTGCAGCAAAAGGCAGCTTATCTATAATAACACAGCTCAAGGTACTACCTCGTACATCAACCCCTTCCCAAAATGATGCGGTGCCCAGCAATACCGCATTACCATGGCGAGTAAATTTTTCTAGTATAATTCGTTTAGACATTTGTCCTTGCATATAAACTGGGTAGTCCATTTGCGTAGTTAAGCCCTCAGCCACTAAATGCATCATACGGTAACTGGTAAATAACACAAAACAGCGCCCTTTAGCCGACTTAATAAGCTCTAAGGTTAATTTAACAATCGCATGGGGCATATTATCTTCATGCGATTGTGGTAAATAACGAGGTAAGCACAGCAACGCCTGATTTTCATAATCAAACGGGCTATCTACCATCATACTTTGCTTTGGTTTTAAGCCAAGGCTCGCATTAAAGTGGCTCAGTTCATTGTCGACCGATAACGTGGCCGAGGTAAAAACAAATCCTGAACCCGACTCTTTCATCATTAAAGCAAATTTAGCCGATACATTCAGAGGCGTAATATTAATAGTTAAATAGCGCCTCGTGGTTTCGTACCAGTAACTAAAACCTGTTTGAGCAGTATCGAATACGCGCTCTAACTGACCTTTAAAAGCCAATACTCGTTCAAACGGATGTTCTATTTTATCACTTCGCTCTAAGCATAACTTTAATACCTGATACACAAACTCTAAATCACTAATAACCCGGTGTAAGGCCGAGCAAATAAGCTTATTACTGAGCTTTTCACGCCAGTCACCTCGGCTGCCATCTACTCCAAACTGCAGCCTTAAATCAGCGACACTGGTTTCAAGTTTATTTAAACTTTTGCCTAATTGCAGCATGTCTGGAATTTCAGCGCGATAAATAGCGCGCAAATCGTTAATTAAATCCACCAGCTTTTTGGTGCTCATGGTTTCGCCAAAATAGTCACTGGCAATTTCGCTTAATTGGTGGGCTTCATCAAATATGTAGGCATCGGCATTGGGCATTAGCTCGGCAAAACCAGATTCCTTTACCGCCATATCAGCAAAAAACAAATGGTGATTTATTACCACAACATCGGCATCCCCCGCTTTTAAACGCGCTTTGCGAATATAGCATTCTTGAAAGTCTGGGCACTCTTTGCCTAAGCAATTATCAGCAGTTGAGCTTACATACGGCAACACTTTGGCATCTTCTTCAATACCAATACAATCGGCTAAATCGCCACTGTGAGTTTCACTGGCAAATTTAGCAACCATAGCGAGCTGATGCATTACATCAGGGTCGTCTGTTGGTACGTGTGCCACATGTTGAGTTAGTCGATACGTACACAAATAATTGGCACGCCCTTTTAACAAGGCCGTTTTTTTAGCTGCACCTAAGGCTTTTACTAATACGGGTAAATCGCGGTGATAAAGCTGCTCTTGCAGTGCTTTAGAACCGGTTGAAATAATCGTTTTGCCCTTAGATTTAAGAGCGGGAGCTAAATAAGCAAAGGTTTTACCTGTGCCAGTGCCTGCCTCAACAACAAGTTGAGATCGGGTTTTTAATGCATCCTCAACCGCCACCGCCATATCGATTTGAGGCTGGCGTGGTGTGTATCCATCTATTGATAAAGCCAAAGGCCCGGTCGCACTAAACAGCTGTATGATAATACCAATCACTATGTAAAAAATAATAGCGGGATTCTACGTAAGCTGTTGAGGAAGGGCAAGCCAAAGTGAGTGAGAATTTAACCAATAAAGGGGCGTGTGCCCCTGTTAATTATTCTGCATTAATAGTTAAGGTAATGCCATTTGCATTACGATAACCTTTAATATCTATGTACCATAAACCTGCTTGGGGTGCAGAGACAGTACATGTTTCTGTGTTGCCATTTTTATAAGGGCGACACACATATTGTGTATTAGATGATGGCGCATCAAAATTTAAATACAAATCAGCATCGCCAGTTCCACCTGAAATAGCAACATTTAGCGAAGAATAGCCTGCAACTAAACGTTGTTCATAACGCTGCCAATCACCAGTATTTACGCTAATGTTATCTTCTACGCGATTGATAGGCTCTAAAGCACCAGCTTGCTCAAAACTACCTATCAAAGAAATATTGTTAATTGCGCTATATGCCTCAACCATTACATAGTAAGTTCCATCATCGCTGGTAGGAATATCACAACGTTCATTACTTGTGGCAGACGTACTTTTACAATCGAAATCGCTTAATGTTGGCGCCTGATTAAACTTAACGTATAAATCGGCATCGCCATTATCACCTGAGGTTTCAAAGCTTAAATTTTGCGCTCCTTTTGGTACATTCAATGTATAGATAAGCTGCTCTTTAGCAGTGGCATTGATACCAGAAATTGGCTCACCATTTACTAACTCATTATTACTTGGCGGTGTTACATCACCAGCATTCTTTGCCAATTCAGCTACAAAGCTTACAGCTAAGTTAGCAAATTTTATTGCATGATCAGCATCGAAATTACTGTCATTTTGTGTATGAATGAGTGGATTAATATCATTCATTTTTGATTCAAACGGCATAGAGGCAGCAAAGCCTTGTTGGTACCATGAAGCATGATCGGAGCAACCATAACCACATTGGTCAAAGCCATAACTAATTTGGGGTAAGTATGTGTCTATAAGCTGCGCTAAAAACTGGTTTTGAGCATTATTTGTGTAATCCGTCATCATAATAATATCTTCGATACTGCCGTTGTTGCCGGTCATATCAAATTGCACCATACCCACTACATTTTTACCCTGCGCACGATAACTACTGGCTATATCTTTAGAGCCTCTCAGACCTACTTCCTCTGCCGCAAATGCCATTATTTTAATGGTTTTTTGCGGTTTATAATTTGTTTCAACTATCGCTTTTAAAGCTTCAGTTAACACTGCAATACCCGATGCGTTATCATCCGCGCCAGGAGAGCGTCCTTGTGCAGGATTTGCTTGGTTAATCGAGTCTAAATGGCCTCCAATAATTACAATCTCATCTGCATTTTCAGCACCGGCAATGGTTACAATGACGGATGATTGCGCCCAGCTATGCTGATAACTTTCAATGGTTATATCACTTCGGGTAGTTGCAATTTGTTGCCAATAACTTTGCAACCATTGTGAAGCATCAACACCGGTTTGCGAGGTATAATAACGATTATTAAAGTTAGTCAGTGAATTTACTGTGCTTTGTAAGTTAATCGGACTTTGTGCATTAATTAAACTTTGTACCGTCTGCGCATTATCAATAGAATAATTGTAAGCTAATAATGCTTGGCTATTTTGAACGACCGCTAATTGTTTTGCGTAATCACTCGCTTCTTCAAACGAGCTATGAGCAACAAACCCACCACAACGATTGTAGTTATGATGCATAAACTCACTCAAATTATTTACCGTGTTACTAGGTACACTGAGTAAATCAACATCTGGTATAGGGCTTGATTTTCTGTGAGAAAAAGGTATTTTTTGTAAAAATGTACCTTGTTCATGTTGATAATGCTGGGCTGCAGTTGAATCAATAGTTACCCAAATATTGTCTGGATTTTCATTTGCTAAGCAATTAAAACTCATAGTTAAAGTAGTAATAACTGCTAGTTGTTTAAAGTAGTTCATAAATATTCCTTATCATTTCACTTTTATTTTAAGCATTAAAAAAAGGGGCTAAGCCCCTTTTATAACTATGCCTAATTAGCAGTTATATTGAGTGTTACACCGCTTGCTATGCTGTAGCCTCTAAGATCAATGTACCAAGTACCCGATTGCGGGTTCTCAAATGTACATTCTTCATTGTTGCCATTTTTGTAAGGTCTACATAAATATGAAGACGTACTTGAAGGCGAACCAAAGTTTACATAAAGATCAGCATCACCACTGCCTCCAGCAATACTAATATTTAAAGTGCTATACCCTGCGGATAAATCTTGAGTGAAGCGACTCCAGTTATTAGTAGTCACATTAATATTAGACTCAGTTCTGTTGATAGGCGTTACCCCACCATTATCACCTGAGTAACTACCCGTTAATGATACGCCAGATATAGCATTCCATGCTTCAACCATTACATAATAAGTTCCCGCTTGTGCATTACTTATGTTACAGCTTTCTGTACTAGTAGATGTTGTGCTATTACAGTCGTAACTATTTAAGGTCGGTCGGCTGGCAAATTTAACGTATAAGTCTGCATCACCTGAGCCGCCAGTAGTATTGAACTGAAGATTTGTCGCGCCAGCGGGAACATCTAAAGTAAAGAATAGTTGCTCTTTTTCAGCGCCACTGATACCCGTACGCGCTACCCCATTGGTTAATGCTTCATCGTCAGTCGGTGGTTGTGTTGTTGCACATTCACTACCTGAACTAAGATTTGAATTAACCCCAACGGCAGCTAAAGCAGCTTTAACATCATTTGGGTCATAATTTAAATCACAGGCTGCATCCATCACCCCGTTACCGGCTAAATCCCAGCCTACACCCGCACTCCAATATAGTTGGTTGGCACGAGCCATTACGATAAAGGCTTTTTGCGTATCCCAACCCGGCGTGGTTGCTAAATTATAAAATGCCTTATTATAAACCCCTGAACTATAATGAACGTCCATACCTGAATAATAGTTGCTTTGGTTATCTATTGAACGGCCATCTTGGGTAGGGTTATTCATGTAACGCAGCGCACCATTACCTTTAAAAATATCCTTACCAACTAGCCAATCGTTGCTGCCTTTCATATAAAATTCAGCAGCTTCACCAGCCATATCCGAAAATGCTTCATTTAATCCACCTGGTTTACCATTGTAAATCAAACCTGAATTTTGCTCAGTAAAGCCATGGCTAACTTCATGTGCAGATACATCTAAACTTACCAATGGATAAAACGTATTTTGGCCATCGCCAAAGGTCATTGCACTGCCATCCCAAAATGCATTTTCATAATTACTTGAATAATGAACGCGCATTTGCAGCTGAAAACTCAAGGGCGCAGTACCTACCCAATCGTTATACATATTAAAAATCACATTACCAAAAAAATGAGCATCATTTAGCGGTGAATATGCGCCATTAATTTCTTTGACCGTATTCTCAGGACACGTAAATGAATGTGCGGAAGAGCCACTCGTTCCACCATTCAAATTAATAGTGCGAACATTTGCGTTATTCATGGTACAAGTATTACCCGATTGACTAACATCTAGACTGTCAAAATCAGTTCCATAAATATACTTGCCTGTCTTTAGATTTCCGCCTGGACCTGTTGCATTGGCATGTTGTAAGTTATCGTAACTAAGTAATACCTCACCAGTATTAGCATCAATGATCTGATATGGTCTTGATGGTGACTTGCCATAAGTAACATAAGACACCTCATAAACTAAATGCGCCTTATTCTGATCGTCAACCCAAATAGCGAGCCTTGATTGCTCGTTATGTTTTTTCAAGCCGACTGATTTTGCTGCAATGCCTGTTTTTGACCCTTTTAAAATCGCATCTTTTTTTGTCAACTTAGCTGAAACGTCCGCTAAATCTTCATCAATGTTGTAAACAGCGGCACCATGGGCTTTTTTAAGCATCCCATTGTTAAATGTTAAGCTGACTGTATCACCAATAACAGGAATGCCTTGATACGTTTGCTGGTAACGGCGTGTTACTTCTCCGTTATTGCTAGTAAACTCTTTTAATACAACTAATTCGTTCCCTACACTTAACCCAATCAACTGATTTGGACTTACTGATAGCAAGGAAGCAGAGTTTGATTGCACCATGTTATTAATTGTCGGTTGTTGATTTAGATATTTCTTATTCGCAGCTACTGCATTTGTTGCTTGAACCAAAGTTAAAGCAGCAAAAGTTGCTATTGTGATTTTAGATAAATTCACGTTTACGCTCCGTTAAAGTTTAAGTTTTTAGTATATTTGTATTAATCGGTACACCTTGTACCCGATTAGGGATCAGCATAGACCGCAAACCGAAATAACGAAAATTAAACATTTAATTTACAATCAAAGTATTAGTAATAATATTTAGTGCTTTATTTACAGTTGGTTAAAATTAACCTTATTTATAGCAAAAACAATATATAACATTATGTATACATATATTTACATATTGAAGATTCAACGAGGGGGTTAGTTTTATAAGTTACACTAGTAAATATTCATCATTCAACGATGACTAAAAAGTCGTGTTCTTGCTGTAAAAATTTAAACTAATGTGATTTGCAGTGAGTTAAACGGAATTTAAGCTGAGGGCTTAATTAAGTGAAGGAGGTTTTGTAATTACCTTTATACTCTGGCAGGCAATAAACTTTATTTAAGCCCATGTATCTAGATGGGGTTTGTCGTCATCTTCTTCAGCGGTGTTATTGCGCGATTTATTTTCGTCAAACGACAGCTTATGTTGTTTTTCTACCTCCCTTTTTCTTCGCTCTTCTAGCTCTACTTTTTTGGCACTGGCACTTTGTTGAACCCCTGCAATATGAAAAGCCCCTTTAGATTCAAGCGTCAAACGCGTAATAGGCCCTAAATAAGGGATCATTATATCCATGCATGCCTCCATTGAATTGAACGTAATTTAATCACTATAAAGCTGTTGATAAATAAAGCAATACTCTAATTATTATCGGCAGTTATAAGATATTCTTTAATTAAAGAATATTTTTCTTGCCATGATGTTAGTGAATGTGTTTTTATAAATGCGAAATTTATTAAACAAACAGCAGCTAAGCGTTAACATAGTAACGAATAGCTAAACAGGATATAAAAATGCTTAATTCACTGACAGTTGTACATCACCACCATCATTCATCGGAATAACCTGTCAGGTCTTTCGCTGAGAGGTTGTTCCTAAAAGGAAACCTCTGGCGAATCAACATACCAAGATTCATTTTCGCCCTGAGGTTTCCCTCGGGGTTTTTAGTTTTTAAATTAAAGGAAAATGAGTTATGAATAATAGTAATCGTCTTCGTATCGCCATTCAAAAAGGCGGCCGCCTATCTAAAGATTGTCAAGATCTGCTTAAACAACTGGGTGTAAAACTCAATCTTCGTGAGCAGCGCCTAATAGCACACTCAACCAACATGCCTATCGACGTTTTGCGTGTGCGCGATGACGATATTCCAGGCTTAGTTATGGATGGTGTATGTGATTTAGGTATTGTTGGCGAAAACGTATTAGTTGAAGTACAAGCAGAAAGAGAACGCCAAGGTGTACCGAGTGAAGTAACAAAGCTTGCTAAACTTGACTTTGGCTACTGTCGTTTAGCACTTGCATGGCCACAAGAACTTGGTAAACAAGACAAAAGCTGGTTTGAAGGCAAACGCATAGCAACCACTTACCCAGAAATTTTAAGTCAATACCTAAAACGCGAAGGCATCAACGCCAGTACAGTAATGTTAACAGGTTCAGTGGAAGTAGCACCACGAGCAGGACTTGCCGATGCGATTTGTGATTTAGTCTCTACTGGCGCAACGCTTGAAGCAAATGGCTTAATGCAGGGTGATACCATTTTAGAGTCAAATGCTTGTTTAATCCAAAACACTCAACTACAAGATCCTGAAAAATTAGCGCTCATCAATAAACTAATGCCGCGTTTACGTGGTGTAAAGCAAGCTAAAGAAAGCAAATACATTATGTTACACGCACCAAAAGACAAGCTTGATGAAATTTGTGAGATTTTACCTGGCGCTGGCCAACCTACATTATTGGCTCTTGCGGGTAATGATGAATATGTTGCCCTACACATGGTGAGCAGTGAAACCCTATTTTGGGAAACCATGGAACAGCTTAAGGCCCTTGGTGCCAATTCTATTTTAGTTATGCCAATTGAAAAAATGATGGAGTAACAACAATGCTTCGTTGGAATGAGGAATCATCACAAGTTCAAGCAGCGGCGCTTATGCGCCCTGCTGTATCAGCAAGTGAAAAAGTAGAAAGCATTTGCCAGACTATTTTGGCAAAAGTTAATGCGCAAGGCGATGCCGCTTTACTTGCATTAGCAAAAGAGTTCGATAATAGAGCCGAGCCGCGTTTACGTGTACCACTTGATGAAATTAATGCCGCTGAGAAAATGCTAAGCCCAGAGCTTAAGTATGCAATTGATACCGCTTATGCCAATGTGAAATGTTTTCACCAAGCGCAACTGCCAAAAGATATTAAGTTATCGACTCAACCAGGTGTTGACTGTGAACTGAAATATCAAGCCATCGAAGCAGTCGGTATTTATGTACCAGGAGGGAGTGCCCCTCTTCCATCATCGGTTATTATGCAAGGTGTATTGGCGCAGTTAAGCGGTGCAAAAACAGTGGTATTAACCACACCAGTACAAGGTGATAAAGCAATTAACCCTGCTATTTTATATGCCGCTAAATTATGTGGTATCACCACAATTATTGAAAGCGGTGGTGCAGGCGCGATTGCTGCTATGGCCTATGGCACAGAGTCTGTTCCTAAAGTGAATAAGATTTTTGGCCCAGGTAACAGCTTTGTCACTATGGCAAAACAGTTAGTCGCACAAACGATTCCAGGTATGGCGATTGATATGCCAGCAGGGCCATCAGAAGTGTTAGTGATTGCAGATGAACGTGCAAACCCAGAGTTTATTGCTGCCGACTTACTGTCTCAAGCAGAACACGGGGCTGACTCACAAGTTATTTTATTATGTAACAGTGAAACCATTATTGAACAAACGCAAGATGCACTCACTCGTCAACTTGTAAACTTAAGCCGAAAAGACACTGCCGAACAGGCATTGGCTAATTCGTCACTTATTCTAGTTGATTCAGTAGCTCAAGCGTTTGACGTATCAGCGCAATATGGGCCAGAGCACTTAATATTACAGCTTGGCGATGCCACTCCTTATTTAGATAAAGTAAAGAATGCAGGCTCTGTATTTGTTGGCGATTACACCCCAGAGTCAGCGGGCGATTATGCCTCAGGCACTAATCACGTGTTACCCACTTATGGTTACAGTGCAACTTATTCTAGCTTGAATTTACTTGATTTTTTTCGTACTTACACAGTACAAACCATCAGTAAAAGTGGATTAACTGAGCTTTCAAAAGCTATTTTACCCTTAGCAGATGCAGAAGGCCTAGATGCCCACGCTAATGCGGTTTCAATTCGTTTAGAGGCAATAAAAAATGAGCAATGAGAGCGGCTTATTACCTGATAATATTGCAGCGCTTGCTGCGTATAGCTCAGCTAAAAGTGAAAAACTAACCGGCACAACCTGGCTTAATGCCAACGAAAGCCCGTATGCTAAAAACCTTGAAATAACAATTGAAGACTTGAATCGTTACCCCGATCCTCAGCCTCAATTGGTTATTGACCGCTACGCTGCCTATGCTGAGCTTGAAAGCGAAAATGTATTAATGACTCGCGGCGCAGATGAAGGCATTGAATTATTAGTACGTACCTACTGTGAACCGTCAAAAGACAGCATTGCACTATTTTTACCAACATATGGTATGTACAAAGTAACGGCCGATACACACAACGTCGCAATCAACGGCCTAACACAAGCGCTTTTATTAAATGCCAGCGTGGATGAAATAGTTGCCGCTGTGGGTAGTTCAAAACTAGTGTTTATTTGTAATCCAAATAATCCAACTGGAAGCTTAACGCCGCTAGATAAAGTAAAAGCCATTGCCACTGCGCTTGCAGGTAAAGCATTAGTGATTGTTGATGAAGCCTATATAGAGTTTTGTCCAGAGCAAAGTGCAACACAACTTATAAACGAGTTCAGTAATATTGTTGTGCTTCGTACACTCTCAAAAGCGTTTGCACTTGCGGGTTTAAGAACAGGGTTTACTCTCGCTCAGGCCAGTGTATTAGCGCCTATTCGTAAAGTCATTGCACCGTATCCGGTATCGGGTGTGGTGGCCAGCATTGCAGCGCAAGCCATTGCCCCGGATGCGATTACCTCAATGCGTCGCCAAGTGACGATTTTAAATAGCTTAAAGTTAAAGCTTATTGACTGGTTAAACGCCTCTCCTGCAGTATTAAAAATACTCACTGGTGAAGGCAACTTCGTTACTTTAAAATTAGCGAACAAGGATTACTTTAAACAAGCGCTTAAACAAGGCTTAGTAATGCGCGCCTTCACCTTATTTAATGAAGACGACTGGCTACGTATTTCAATTGGTAATGAACAAGAATTAGAACAAGTAAAAATTTGGTTAGATGGCCTGCAATTGCCACAAACCGCAGCACAACAGGAAGTATCATGAGTAACCCCTATTTATTTATAGACCGCGATGGCACTATTATTGAAGAGCCAATCACCGATAAACAAGTCGACAGCCTTGAAAAACTAGCGTTTTTACCAGGTGTCATTCCTGCCTTATTGCAACTGCAAGCCGCAGGCTATCGCTTAGTAATGGTATCAAATCAAGATGGCTTGGGCACAGACAGCTTTCCAACTGCCGATTTTGACATTGCTCAAGACAAAATGATGGACATCTTACAAAGCCAAGGCATTAGCTTTGAGTCAGTATTAATTTGCCCACATTTTGATGAACAGAACTGTGATTGCCGTAAACCAAAAACAGGCTTACTCACTGAACTGATGCGCTCAGGCAAAGTTGATTTAGCACGTTCTTTTGTGATTGGTGATCGCCAAACCGATATTGGCCTTGCGCAAAACTTATGTTGTGAAGGTATTTTATATGATGGTAGCTGGCCTGCCATTGTCACTAAGCTGACCACAGCCAACCGTGAAGGCCGTGTGACACGCAACACTAAAGAAACACAAATAGATGTAGCGGTTAACCTTGATCAAACGAAAAATGGCAGCATTGAAACTGGCCTAGGTTTTTTTGATCACATGCTGGATCAAATTCGCACTCACGCCAATATTGGCTTAAATATTAAAGCCAAAGGCGATTTACACATAGACGAGCACCACCTTGTTGAAGACATTGGTATTGCATTAGGTGTTGCCCTTAAACAAGCGCTTGGCACCAAATCGCAAATTGCGCGTTATGGTTTTGCGTTGCCTATGGATGAATGTAAAGCCGAGGCACAAATTGATTTATCGGGTCGGGCATCATTTGTATTAAACGCCAACTTTAGCCGTGAAAAAGCCGGTGATTTAGACGTACAAATGGTTGAACACTTTTTTAAAAGCTTAAGTGATAACGCCGCTATTAGCCTTATTCTATCGGTGAGTGACGGCAACTGCCACCACCAAGTAGAAGGCTTATTTAAAGCGTTTTCTCGTGCTTTGCGCATGGCTATTGCGCAAGATACCAGCCAACAAACAGCCAGCTCTAAGGGATGTTTATGATAGCGATAATTAATACCGGTTGTGCCAATATTAACTCAGTGCGGTTTGCATTTGAGCGTTTAGGGCAAAACCCTACGGTGATTACTTCGCCAGAACAATTAGCAGGCTATGAACGTGCTATTTTACCCGGTGTTGGTCATGCATCTGTTGCTATGAAGCGTTTGGTTGATAATGGTTGGCAGCAAGCAATTAACGAATATCAGCGCCCGCTAATGGGAATTTGCTTAGGCATGCAACTACTGTGTGAAAGCACTGAAGAAGGTAACGTGCAATGCTTAGGTAAAATACCAGGCCAAGTAAAATCACTGGATGTAGGGAGTTTAACGTCACCGCATATGGGCTGGAATAACCTATCTGTTCAACAAGCGCACCCGTTGACTCAAGGTTTGCACGCAGACGATCAGGTTTATTATGTGCACAGTTTCGCCCATACCGTTAATAACGCCACACTAGTCAGCAGCGAATACGGGCAAACATTTTCTGCAATTGTAGCTAAAGACAATTATGCAGGCATGCAATTTCACCCTGAACGCAGCGCTAAAGTGGGCACGCGTTTATTACAAAATTTTATTGATTGGCAACTTTAGGTTGCTCTTCATGCTTTTAAAAGAGAAATACAGTGATTATTCCAGCATTAGATGTATTACAAAATCAAATCGTACGTTTGTATCAAGGTAAATACGATACTGCACAGTTTTATCCCTTTGAGCTTGGTGCTCGCTTAAAAGAGTATGCCGACAGTGGTGCCACTAAATTACATTTAGTTGATTTAGAAGGTGCACGGGATCCAAGTAAAAAACAGTGGCAACATATTCAAGCAGCAACAAAATCGCTTAACGTACCTTACCAAGTAGGTGGCGGTATTCGTTCAGAGCAAGACGTGAGCGATTGGCTAAAAGCAGGTGCAAACCAAGTGGTTATTGGCTCAATGGCGGTTGAAAAGCGTGAGCAAGTAAAAGCTTGGATTGAACAATTTGGCGCTGAGCACTTTGTAATTGCCCTTGATGTTAATAAAACTGCGAACGGATGGGCACCTGCTACTCACGGTTGGCTAAGTGAATCTGAGTTTGGTTTACTTGAGCTTGTTGATTTTTACGTTGCTCTGGGTGTTATTGACTTTTTATGCACGGACATCAGTAAAGATGGCACCATGTCAGGCCCTTCTTTTGCGCTTTATAAAGATTTAATTAATCATAATGCAAATATTAAAGTGCAAGCCTCAGGTGGGGTAAGCTCGTTAGATGATATTAAAAAGCTCAATGAACTTGGTGTGGGCGGCGTAATTCTGGGTAAGTCTTTATTAGATGGCGCTTTTAGCGTAGAAGACGCGCTAAAATTAGGCTAAATACTAAAATTTAAAAAAGGCACAGGTGCAAACGTACCTGTGCCTTTTTTGTATAAAACTATCAGTTTATTTATGCTTACCCGGTAACATAGAGCCCAATACGCCATCTTGCTTTATTAAACCATGATAAAGTGCAGCGCTAACATGCATAAAAATAAACAGTAAAAATGCATAAGCAATGAGGCCATGTGCTTCACGAAAAAACGCATAGACCTCAATATTTTTACTGACTAAATTAGGCAAAGTAAATAAACCAAAAAAGCTCACTGTACGCTCATCAGCACTTTGCATTAACCAGCCTGAAATTGGCATTAAAATCATAGACGCATATAAACCCACTTGGGTTAAATGTGCGGCTAAAGCTTGCGGTTTAGGCACACTCGGTGGTAATGCGGGGCTTTTATACAGTACTTTATTAATTAATCTTATCGTAACTAATATCAGTGCTAACACGCCAAACGATTTATGTAGTTGTATAGCTTCTACTTGCCATACGGCTAAACTTTGTACCATCGATAAACCAAGAAATAACATAGAAAGTATAATTAATGCCATTGCCCAGTGAATAAGCATACTCGACGCTGAGTATTTTGTAATTGTGTTCATTGACTCGTTCCTGTTATTAATTAGTTAAAAGTACTTCTTTAGCACGACGACGAAATGACTCTGCATACGCAGCGCCACGGGCACGTAAAATAGGATCGGCACTTGGCTCAATGCCTGTTGGTAATACCAGCGGATCAAAGTTCATGTTTTCACATACCCCACCCTCTTGTGCTTGCAAGCGTGATATTACTAACGTACCGGCGTTAATGGTTTTGCGCGATTGTGACCATAAAACAGTTGGGTTGTTTTCATCATCTTCTTCGGTTGCAAAACTAAACAGCATATCGAACTTAACCGAAGACTGAGCTACTTGGTCTTTAAGTTGTAGCTGCAACGCATCTGGTGAATCATTATTAAGAGGTTGGATGTTTTCATCACTTAATTGCGGTTTAGCTATCCAGCGTACGGCGTGCTTTTCATCATTTTTATCCACTAAATAAAACGCATTAATGCTGTGATACTGCTCAGTGGCAAAACTATTGGTTGGTGTATAGCTTGCCTTCCAGTCATTAAAAGCGGCACTTTCAGGGTGCGCTGCAAAGAACGCTTTAATTTTTTCTGGGTTGCGCTTTTTAGTCACCGGATCGGGTGAAAGTGCTTGAAGTTGTTTAAAAAACGCATCTGGCGTAGCTACGGCCATAACCGGAGGCGTATTCATTGCAACCCGCCATTCTTGGTTATCATTGCTTGTAATTGAAAACGCTAAACTACGTACAGGTGCTTTTAAGTCAGGTGCAGTTGGATTATTACCCGCAATAGAAAAGCGACCTACAAAAGGGGTGGCCCCTAAATCAAATACCTTAGCTTGCGAATACTTAGCAAGTTCACCCGTTGACTCAAAAGAGCCAGCTAAACAAATACCTTTTGCATGTGCACGACGAAACCCCTCATGGGCATTATCGCCTTGCTGTAAATTAACAAAACGCTGTGCAGTTACTACGTCACGATTAAATGCGCCGGTAAAATATAAAATCGTTAAAGCAAATAAAGTGATTATTGCCATTAAGGTGATTTTTTTACTCATGGTAGGATTAGACCTCGTGTGATTATTTTTTAATGATTATGTTAGGAGTTATTCATAGTTAACATTACGTCTGTAAATAAATGGCTAACCATTACTGAGTGATGCCTTACGTTGAAGCGCTTTTATCAAGCGATACCAACATGACTTTTACAAGACCGCTGCTAAGCAATTAATATTTCAATTTAATTAATAAAAAATACAGTTTATGGTTTTAAATCTATAAACAACTTATGTTTACAGGCTTACACTTTTAAAAAACTGATTGTTAATTATACTTAGGCCTATATGAGCAAGTACTAAGTTGTAATTTTGGTGCTTTCTACACAATCAAACAAATTAATACAAAACCGTACAAGTAATAATAAACTGTTGAAATTAAAATGTTATTTATTCCTCATTAGCTAACGGCTGCTTTCATTCAAGTAGTCAGTAGTTACTACTTAATACATTGCATTTAAGGTAAATTTGAAAACAAACTCAATTGGCTATTTTATAATTTTTAATTGCTTAAAAATGCCAACAATTAACAACGCACTTTTTATTTAAGGTAAACCAGATGATCAAAACACCTTGTTTTACTCAATTTAATTTGATTAGTATCATGTTTCTACTTTTATTAGCCGGTTGCTCAGAAAGTGAAGTCAGCACGCAAAAACAAAACGAACCACGTGCGGTTAAACTAATAACCATAGGTGATGAGTCGCAATCAAAAACGCTCACCTACCCTGCCACTATCGACACTATAAATAGCTCAAAGCTTGCTTTTCAAGTTAGCGGAAAGCTAGAAACGCTTAACGTTATTGCCGCACAAAATGTAAAAAAAGGCGATGTAATAGCCGTATTGGAACAACGAAACTTTATTAATGAGGTTAAGTCGAGCAAAATTCAGTTTGAAACCGCCGACAATGATTACCAACGTGGTTTAAAGCTCGCTAAAGATGGGGTTATTTCACAACGAGATATAGAGCAACTAAAATCTAAAAAAGAAGTAGCTGAATCACAATATGACTCGGCGCAAAAAGCACTATCTGACAGTAAAATTATAGCGCCTTACGATGCCATTGTTGCTGAGGTGCCAGTAAAGCAGCTTGAAAACATAAGCGCGGGTCAACATGTTGTTACTTTATTTGGTAAAGGCGAAATGGAAGCGGTGGTAAATATTCCCGCTTCAATTGTGGCCACGGTTGACTCTAAGCAAAACAATGTAGCGTCAGTTATTTTACAAGATGTATCGACTCCCCCCATTCCAGCAACATTTAGACGTGCCAATTTAGAAGCAGACTCTGCGAGTCAAACTTATGAAGTGCGATTTGCATTTGCTGTACCAAATAACCTTAATATATTGCCTGGCATGAATGCCAGTCTAAAACTCACACGTGAAGCCAGCTCAGCATCCACTCGTTTATTAGTGCCAACCTTTGCTATTTTTGAACAAAATGGTGAACACTTTGTATGGACGGTTGACGCTCAAACTATGCAAGCTTCTAAAACTCCCGTTACTATTGAAAATGGTATTGGAGAACAACTCATTGTCACTGACGGTTTAAGTGCTGGCGATGTAATTGTTGGTGCAGGTGCAAACTATGTAACTGAGGGTATGAAAGTACGTCCTTGGACTAAAGCATAGGAGCGCGGTAATGGATTTAGCAAAATGGACAATCAATAATAAATTAATTAGCACCATACTCATTATTTTAACTCTAGGGTTTGGTTTTTCATCCTATAAAAATATGGCGCGGTTTGAAGACCCCGAATTTATAATTCGCACCGCGCAAGTGTTTGTCTCGTACTCAGGTGCAAGCCCACTAGAAGTTGCAAAAGAAGTCACTGAGCCGCTTGAACGTGCAATTCAAGAACTACAAGAAGTTGATACTATATCGTCCACCTCATCTACAGGTTTATCTGAAATTAAAGTAGAGATTAAATCAGAGTTTTCTCCGACTAAATCTGAGTTGCAAGTTATTTGGACTAAGCTCAGAAACAAAATAAATGACACACGTCCAACATTACCGCCTGGTACTGGCACGCCAAAAGTTTATGACGATTTTGGTGATGTGTATGGCTTGAGCTATTTAATAACCGCCGAAGGATACTCACCCGACGAGTTACATGCCTACGCTAAAGATTTGCAAAGTGACATTTTACAAGTAGAGGGCGTAGCCAAAGTTGCTATGACAGGCGTGCAGCAAGAAGGCATATTTGTAGAAATAGCTCGTGAAGAGTTAGCCTCTTTAGGCGTGTCTATTAATAATATTTACGGCATTTTAGATGAGCAAAACGCTGTATTGAGCGCTGGTAACACTCAAATTGGCGATCAACGTATTTTTATCGACCCTACCGGAGAAATAAACTCCGTTGATACCATTAAAAATCTATTGGTTAGTGCCAGCGGTGAAGGTAAAACAATTTATCTTAAAGATATTGCCAATGTATACCGTGGCTTTCAAAGTCCAGCAACCAAGTTAGTCCGTTATAACTCTAAACCTGCAATTTCACTTGGGGTCGCCAGTGTATTGGGTGCTAATGTGGTTAAAGTATTTGACCGCGTTGATGACAAAGTAAAGCAAACTGAAAACCTCAGACCGCTGGGTATCACAGTGCATGAGTTTTACCACCAAGGTAAAGTAGTCCAAGATTCAGTCGACAACTTTGTAGTGAATGTTTTAGTCGCACTGGTGATCGTAATGGTTACCCTGCTGCTATTTATGGGTTTGCGCTCAGGAATTATTATTGGCGCCGTATTACTGCTAACCATTTTTGCGACCCTTGCAACCATGGATTTGAGCGGTATACCCATGCATCGAATTTCTCTTGGAGCGCTGATTATCGCGTTAGGAATGATGGTTGATAACGCCATAGTTGTGACCGAAGGGATTTTAGTTGGTACACAAAAAGGCCGTAAAAAGTTAGACATTGCCAGCGAAGTCGTCAAGCAAACTAAATGGCCACTACTGGGTGGTACCTTGGTAGGCATTGTTGCCTTTGCGCCTATTGGTCTTGCCCCAGGTGATACCGCGGAATTTACCGGCCATTTATTCTGGGTTATTTTAATCTCCTTATTATACAGCTGGTTATTTGCCATCACCCTAACCCCTTTATTTTGTTATTGCTTGTTTAAAGAGCAAGATAGCGACACCTCAGGCTCAGCAAAACCAAATAAACTCATGGCGTTATATCAGTCTGTTGTGGTTTCGGCATTGGATCACCGCTGGCTTAGTATTGCCATTGTGGTTGCCACTTTTAGTGTGTCTATGTGGGGATTTCAATTTGTAAAATCAGGTTTTTTCCCAGCTTCTACTACACCGCAAATGGTGGTTGATTTTTGGCTACCACAAGGTACCGATATTGAAAAAACCAAAAAAGATATGCTCAAGTTAGAGGAATTTGTAAAGCAACAAAATGGCGTTGAAGGTATACAAACGCTTATTGGTGGCGGCGGGCTTCGCTACATGCTTATTTATGGTAGTGAGTCACCAAATAGTTCTTATGGGCAAATTTTAGCTAAAGTCGATGACTACAAAAAGCTAGATCAACTTTTACCTACCGTACAAAATTACATTGACGATAACTTTGTCGATGCTCAAGGCAAAGCATGGCGCTTTGTAATGGGCCCTGGTGGGGGCTCTAAAATAGAAGCCACATTTAAAGGGCCCGACCCAGATGTATTAAGAGAGCTAGCTGCACAAGCAAAAGGAATATTAATTGATGATGGCGGCGCTCTATCAATTAAAGATACATGGCGACAACGCATTAGTGTTATTGAGCCACAGTATTCTGCCATTAATGCGCAGCGCGCTGGTGTAACGCGTAAAGCGGTTGCTGAAGCCTTACAGCAAAATTTTTCGGGGCAAATCGTTGGGCAGTATCGTGAAGGTGAAGAGCTCATTCCTATTATTGTTAGAGCGCCACAAGCTGAACGTGTAGACATAAACGATATTGGAAATATTCAAGTGCAAAGCAATATAACCGGTGAAACACTGCCCCTTGCGCAAGTAACCAATGGGTTTAAAACCGTCTGGCGCGATGGTATTTTAAAGCGTGAAGACCGCGAATGGACTATAAAAGCCCAAGCCGATCCACTACCAGGTGAACTAGCCTCAGAGTTATTTAATCGGGTAAGGCCTAAAATAGAAGCCATTGACCTACCTCAAGGGTATCGACTTGAATGGGATGGCGAATACGGACAATCGAAAGAATCTAACGAAATGCTGGCCTCAACTATTCCGCTGGGCTTTTTAGCTATGGTGCTGATTGTTATTGTGTTATTTAACGCTTTAAAACAACCAATTATTATTTGGCTTGTCGTGCCATTAGCCTTAATTGGTGTTGTTTTTGGACTGGTAACCACACAAATTCCACTAGAGTTTATGGGCATATTAGGATTGCTATCGCTCTCTGGTTTGTTAATTAAAAATGCCATTGTATTAGTAGATCAAATGGATATGGAAATTCGCCAAGGTAAAGCTGCATATAATGCCATTATCGATTCGGCAAATAGTCGGGTAAGACCGGTAATGATGGGCACACTGACCACGGTGTTAGGGGTTATTCCACTGTATTTTGATGCATTTTTCCAATCAATGTCTGTGGTTTTAGTATTTGGATTACTGTTTGCTACCCTGCTGACTTTAATCGTGATACCCGTGCTATATGCTATTTTTATGAATGTTAAACAAAATCAGTAAGCGAGTAATTAAGCTCTAAATTGTAGGATTCGGTTAAACAATACTCTGCTTTGACCGGATCCTTATTATACTTTAGTCAAAACTACAGTTAATTTAATAAACTTTATAGTAATTCTCATCCTTTATAATTATTATATAGTTACAAAATGTTTTCGTTTTGAAATTCAATAATAACACTTACTCCACGGATACTTTCATGCCAATAAAACGCTTACTGATCCTCTTTTTATCTTTAGCGTTTAGTGAAGCTGTTATTATGCTTTTTTTAGCCGCATTTGTTACCCAGTTTACCGGTGTTTGGCTTTCAGTAATATTAGATTCCAGCCTTATCGCGTTAGTAGCGATTGTCACTACCCTTTACTTATTTCGCGATAATGACTTTGTAACTCACCAAAAGCTCAGAACTGAGTTCCTTATTATAAAAATAGCTATGATTGTGTTCACTGTTGAAGCAATCATAATGTTTGCCTTTAATTTTGATGCTCTGATGTTAAAACAATGGCAAATCATGCTCATTGACGGCTTAATTTTAAGTAGCTTAAGTGTCTCGCTTATTTATTTATTTGTAATTAAATATGCTTTTTCATTAAACCAATCACATAACACACAAAAAAACACGACAAAACTGACTAGTTCATTGGCCTACTTTTGCTCTGCGGTGTTGTTATATATCGCCTTATATATGTTTTACCAAAGCCAATTACAAACACGCATAAACAATGTTATACAACATGAAAAAAATGAATTAAAACAAGCAAAAAAAGCTTTTTTACAACAACTTAATCATGCCTCTCGTGACTTGCTGATTTTAAGAAACAATCATCATTTTAAAGATCATGACATTTTAAGTTCGGTCAATCGAGCTCAGCTAGAGCAAGACTATGCTAACTTTATTTCTATTAAAAACTTTTATACACAAATTCGAATTCTTGATCTAACAGGTAAGGAACTATTAAGGGTGCATAGAGACAAGCACAATGTTGCTATAGTCTCAGCAGAGCAGCTACAAGACAAAAGCCATCGCTACTATTTTAAACAGGCTATAAAAATGAACCCGTCAGCTATTTTTATTTCCCCATTAGATTTAAACTTTGAAAACGGTGAGATAGAACGCCCTTTTAAACCAATGATACGTTTAGCTTCTGCACTAATGGGACCCAAAGGAACTAAAATAGGGCTACTTATCGTCAACCTTGAAGGGGCTCATTTACTTAGCCAATTAGACAATATCTCAAAAAATTCATCAGGCAATATTATGCTGCTTAATAAAGACAGCTATTGGTTATTTGGAGATACCAATAAGCAATGGTCATTTATGTTTGCTAACAAACCGCAACACCGTTTTAAAGATCAACAGCCACACATATGGCAAAGCATGCAAACCCAAGCGAATGGAATTATTGAAAATGAAAACAATGTTTATATTTATGAGCACTTAACTTTATTAAACGACATGTTGCTCCCAAATAATATCGCTAATAGCCTAATAAACAGACCCGAATGGACATTAATAAATAAAGTCCCGCTGGCTAAAATAGAGAGTGAGTTTAGTAGCTTAAAGAAACTTATTATCGCTCTTTATCTTGGTATTATGACGTTAATGATATTTGTTATTTATACTTTTGCCATCCACACAATTAAAAGAAGAAAATATCAAGCCAAAGTAGAAAACTATGCTTATTTTGACAGTTTAACAGGGCTTTATAACCGCCGTATTTTTTTGGAGCAGCTTGATTTAGAAATCATAAAAGCAACGCAGCTTTCCTGCCCTTTGGTACTTATGTACCTTGATTTAGATTACTTTAAACCCATCAATGATGAATTAGGCCATGGTGCAGGTGATGAAGTTCTTAAAGAGGTGGCGATTCGCATCAAAAGTTGTTTACGACAACAAGACATTATTGCGCGCATTGGGGGAGATGAATTTGCAGCAATTCTTCCTCAGTTAAACGATAAAAAAGCAATAGCGGTTATTGCAGAGCGAATTATCACAAGTATTAACACCCCCTTTACTATTTTTGATCAGCAATGCAGCTTAGGTATAAGCATTGGTATTGCAACCAGCGCGTCAGAAACTCAAACCAGCATTAAGCTTAAAACACAGGCAGACCAAGCCCTTTATGAAGCTAAAAACTCTGGCAGAAACTGTTATCGTTTTTCCAAATAAACATTTTAAATTTAGTATTTTATAAATTTAAAATAAGCTTTGAAGCGAATACTTTTTTAAGGCATTAATTATCACTTTAAGTTCTAGCTTTAGCGATTAACATAGTTGGAGTTTTATTATATAGTGGGGTTAAGAATTCATTGCATAGTAATGCATTAAGATTCATTCATTAAATTAACTATTCAAATTTATCAAATAAATAACATATCAAGTGCAGTCTATGTGTCTTCTATTTAGTCATACAAACAATAAATGTAAAAACAGCTTTATTTCAAATCAAAATTTTAAAAACGAGGCATTCTCATGTTATCAAAACGCATAATTCCTTGTTTAGATGTAAAAGATGGACAGGTCGTTAAAGGGGTTAAATTTAAAGGCCACGAAGTGGTTGGCGATGTACTTACCCTAGCTAAAGCCTACAGCGAAGCCGGTGCTGATGAACTGGTGTTTTACGAGATCAGTGCAAGTGTTGAAAAACGCTTACTCGATGTTAATTGGGTTGAAAACATTGCCCGCCATATCGATATTCCATTTTGTGTAGCCGGTGGTATTAAATCGGTAGCCGATGCAGCTCGTGTGCTTGAACGTGGCGCTGACAAAATCAGTATTAATAGCCCTGCAATTGCGCGTCCAGAGCTAATTAAAGAATTACATGATGAGTTTGGCAAGCAGTGTGTAGTTGTTGGCATTGACAGCTTTTATGATGAAACAACCGGTGAATATCTAGTTTATCAGCTTACTGGCGATCCTAATGCGTCAAGCCGCACCCGATATAAAACCGAAGAATGGGTTAAACGCGTACAAGACTTAGGTGCTGGCGAAATCGTTTTAAATTGTATGAACCAAGATGGTGTTCGCAACGGTTACGACAACGAGCAACTAAGCAAAATACGCCAGCTGTGTGATATTCCTTTAATCGCCTCAGGCGGTGCAGGCAGCATGCAAGATTTTGTTGATGTATTTCAACAAAGCCAAGTAGATGGTGCGCTCGCAGCCAGTGTTTTTCACAAAAACGTGATAAACATCGGTGAACTAAAACAATTTTTAATCGATAACCAAGTGGCAGCAAGACTATGCAAGTAACCTTAGAAAACCAAACTCAAGTTGATTTCGCTAAAAGCGAGATGATTCCTGCCATTGTTCAAGATGCCCGCTCTGGCGTGATTTTAATGCAAGGCTTTATGAACAGCGAAGCGCTTAAAGTAACACTTGAAAGTAATAAAGTGACTTTTTATTCGCGCTCTAAATCGCGTTTATGGACCAAAGGCGAATCATCAGAAAACTTTTTAAACGTGGTATCGGTGCATACCGATTGCGATTACGACTCTATACTCGTACTTGCAAACCCAGAGGGCCCAACCTGTCATTTAGGCACGCAAAGCTGTTTTGGTGATGATGCAAAACCAAGCTTGAGCTTTTTAGCGCAACTTGAGGATGTCATTGTTGCTCGTAAAAATGATGATCCAGCTAAAAGCTACACTGCGTCACTGTTCGCAGAAGACTTAAGCCGTAGCTGTCAAAAAGTAGGTGAAGAAGGTGTAGAAGTGGCACTTGCGGCAATGAAACACGACAACAATGAACTTACCAACGAGTCGGCTGATTTGTTGTATCACCTTGTTGTACTATTACAACGACAAGGGTTAGAACTCACTGATGTAGTGGCTTGCCTACAAGGTCGTCATAAGTAAATACAACGATTACTGTGTGCGCCATTATGTGGCGCACATCGTTATAACAAGCCATAATTTTTCTTTTTAATTCAGCCTTCTCAATAGCATTTATTCTCTCCCTTAGGTATCCTTTAGCTAATATTCAAGGAATAGCTATTACAGAAGGATAGCGCACTATGAAAACTTATATATCGCTTATACTCACTGGTCTTATTTTGTCTGGCTGTAGCAGTTTAACCAGCGAGCAAAAAGCCAAATTAGACAGCTTAACGCCCTGTGAAAAAATGGATGGCTTAATAACCGAATTCGATAATCGCTTTGATGCGTTAAAAGACATCAAAGTACAAAACTCATATTTAGATGTGTGGACTGCAAAGTACAACGTATTTGGCGATAACTGCCAAGTGACTAGCTTTAACAATCAAACTGTGACCTATCAATGCCAAGAAAGCTACAAAGATCAACAGCAGGCGGTAGCTATGCATCAACAAGCAGTTGAACTCACTCGCCAATGTTTAACTAAAAAAAACAACTGGTTAGAAACACAAAAAGAGTCAGAAACGTCGCTGCGTACTACCTTTGTACTTGATGATAAGTCGCCGGTTATTTCTGTTTATACCAGCAAAACGTTATCAAAAATTAAAACTTGGTCGACCTCTTTAGAAGTAGGAAAGCCCGTCGCCACTAAATAATGACGAGAGAATGTATGCGCCAAACACCCAGTAAACAATCCACTCATTTAAAAACAGACTGTATCGGTGAATGTTATAGAATGAAGGGCTACTGTACTGGGTGCGGTCGCACCAGCGACGAAATATTCGACTGGATTATTTTAACTGACGAACAAAAGCAAGCAATATTGGCCTCCCCTCGTAAAGATGCCAAAAAAGACTAGCTTAAATTTTTAACCGTTAAGGCGCATTACGCTGTGATGGGTCACGTTTAAAATCTTTGCTTAATTGCTTAGGATCTAACGCTACACGTTGTTTGCTAGCACCTTCTGCCCACCAAATTAATTGATTAAAGGTGCGCGAAAAATAGCTATCCCACGATGTTTGCTCTGCCCTATTGTTTGCTTCACCACTTTCAATAAACACATCTTGCGCTTTTGGTACATGGATCATTGCTGATACCGGTAAACAACCCAGTTCACTTAAAAAACTACGCATACCAACAGCAGCGCGTACGCCGCCCCACTGCCCTGCAGAATAGGTCACAATCGCGCTGGGTTTATAGCCAAATAGAGAACTTCCAAAATGGTTTAGCAAATTAGCGAGTGCCGGACTCATAGAATGATTATATTCAGGGCTTACCATAACAAAGCCATCGCTGGCTTTAATTTTTGCAGCTAAATCATCAAGCTGTTTAGGTACCTCAGCCTGCGAATAAGCAAAGTGCGGTTTAAACACAGGGTCTAAATCATAATCGAGCGGATCAATAAGCTCTATTTCATGCTCAGGGTAATGCTCAAGCAAACAACGCTCACATGCTTTCGCTACCCTTTCCCCTAAACGCGCAGGCTTAGGTGGGGTACTTTTTCTAACCGAACCGAGAAAAATTAAAAATTTCATGTATCGGCACTCCTTTTTAATTGCAAAAATAAATACCTCAAAAAAGTTTGAGGTATTTACTGTACGATTTAAGCTTTATCGAGCGCTTGGCTTACATCGGCAATAATGTCGTCAATGTTTTCAATACCCACCGATAACCGAATTAAATCGCGGCTAACGCCAGCACTAGCAAGCTCTTCATCATTTAATTGGCGGTGAGTGGTAGATGCTGGGTGGCAAGCCAGCGATTTAGCATCGCCAATATTTACCAAGCGTAAAATCATGTTAAGAGCATCAATAAAGCGCGTACCGGCTTCAAGGCCACCGGCAATACCAAAACTTAAAATACCTGACGCTTTACCATTGGTAATTTTTTGGCTCATTTCGTTATACGGGCTTGATTTTAATCCCGCATAATTAACCCAAAGCACCTTAGGATGGCTCTCTAAATATTCAGCAATTTTTTGCGCGTTTTCGCAGTGGCGATCCATTCTTAGCCCTAACGTTTCAAGGCCAATTAAAATATCAGAGGCGTTTTTAGGCGCAAGCGCCGCACCGGTATTTCTAAGTGGTACAACGCGGCAACGACCAATAAACGCCGCCTCAGCAAACGCATCGGTATACACTACATTATGATAAGACGGATCAGGCTCATTCATCATCGCAAAACGAGTGGCATTGGCTTTCCAGTCAAACTTGCCCGAATCAACAATCATGCCGCCAATCGCGGTTCCATGACCGTTAATGTATTTAGTGAGCGAGTGCACCACAATATCGGCACCCAACTCAAATGGGCGACATAAATACGGCGTAGCCACAGTGTTATCTACAATTAAAGGCACCCCTTTGCTGTGGGCAATTTTCGCAAGGCGAGCGATATCAACTATATTCCCTGCAGGGTTACCAATTGATTCGCAAAAAACAGCACGGGTGTTTTCATCAATGGCGTTTTCAAAACCGTCAAAATCATCGGCTTTAATCATTCGCGCTTCAATACCTTGGCGCGGCAAGCTGTGAGCAAATAAGTTATAAGTGCCGCCGTATACTTGGCTAGTGCTTACAATATTAGTGCCCACCTCACATAAACATTGAATCGCATAGGTAATCGCCGCCATACCCGAGGCCACCGCCAGCGCACCAATGCCGCCTTCCATCGCCGCAATACGCTGCTCAAGTACGGCATTGGTCGGGTTCATAATGCGGGTATAAATATTACCTGGCACTTTTAAATCAAATAAATCAGCGCCATGCTGAGTATTATCAAAGGTGTACGAAGAGGTGTTATAAATCGGCACCGCCGCCGACTTAGTTGTGGCTTCAGATTCATAACCATGGTGCAACGCTAAAGACTCAAGTTTCATAATTTATTCCTTCAATATAGTTACATCTAACGTAGCATTTAATGGTTACAAAGTGCACATGAAATATACTAAAGAATGTTGAAGGAAATAGATTTAATACTATATCTAAGTGTTCAAACTACTGTCGCTCATATATTCAAGAAAATGAGCCAAGCGCGCATATTACTCCTCTAAGTATTTAGTAAACACAATAAAAACTTAGTGATAGTAATATGTTAGGTAATTTGTTAAAACTATATAAAATAGAAAAGTGAGCGCGACATTGGCAGAGATATGCGCGATGAGCGCACTATTAAATTGTTAGCCGTCATCGCACTCTTCAAATTAAGGATATGGATTTGACTATAGAAAGAATTAAGTATACTGGACTTTGGAATCGTACATTAGAACAACAAAGTGATGCATACGAAGAAAGAAGGGAGGTGTTACGTGCTTCTTTTATTAATTTTAGAGAAAAAGCGGCTCATTTAGTGTCTAAAATTGCAGGAGAGCTTCCAGGTTTAACTCAACATGATATTAGTCACTTAGATGCTTTATGGGAGGTTGCAGACCTCATCTGTGGCGAAGACTATCCCCTTAATCCCCTTGAAGCATATGTATTTGGTGGTGCAGTTTTATTACATGATTCAGCATTATGTTTTGAAGCTTATGATAATGGTATTGATGGAGTTCGTGAAACAACTACATGGAAAGATTCCTTCGCTAGTTTGCCAAAAGATATTGAAAATGAGGAAGCTAAAAAAATCGCTGATTTTTCTGCTTTAAGATCCCTTCATGCAAGTCAGGCAGAGAAGTTAACAGCAAAAAACTGGACTGACCCCACTACAGAGCAACCAGTTTATTTAATTGAAAATAGTACACTGCGGAATCACTTAGGAAAGTTAATAGGTCAGATCGCCGCAAGTCACCATTGGTCAATTGAAGAGGTTGAAAACAAATTACCTCAACAAGTTAACGTTTTAGCTGGATTTCCAAGAGAATGGCGTATTGATCCAATAAAAATTGCTTGCATGGTTCGTTGTGCTGATGCCGCACATATAGATAGCGAAAGAGCCCCTGACTTTCTTCACGCATTAATAAAAAGGCGTGGGATTTCATTTACTCACTGGCAGGCACAAAATAAACTTGCATCAGTGGATATAGATCAATCAGATACTTCTCGTTCAACCCTCCTTTTTACTTCAACACAAAAATTTTTAGAGCACGAGTCGGAAGCTTGGTGGGTGGCATATGATACTGTTTGTATGATAGAAAAAGAAATTCGCTCATCTAATGCATTACTCGAATCTAAACAGATTAAAACACAGCAGTTTCAAGTTAAACGAGTCAAAGGGATCGAATCACCTGAGTTAATGGGAAAATATATTCAAACCGAGGGCTGGAATCCCTGTATGGCTGAAGTTCATGTAGGAAATATCGAAAGTCTTGTCAACTCCCTTGGTGGTGAAAAACTATATGGCGAAGGTTGTGATAAATTTGAAGTAATTCTCAGGGAATTAATACAAAACTCACGAGACTCTATTCATGCCAGAAGAGAGATAGAACAAGGTTTTGTTGGAAAAATATCTATCCATTTAAAACATGATAGCCAAACTTGCTGTTTGTATATCGAAGACGATGGCGTAGGTATGTCTAAAAGAGTTTTAACAGGGCCTTTGTTAGATTTCGGCACTAGCTTTTGGACATCATCTTTAGTTCAATCGGAGTTTCCAGGTCTTCGCTCTTCAAAGTTTAAAGCTGTTGGTCAATTTGGTATTGGTTTTTACTCGGTATTCATGGGAGCAGATAAAGTAATGGTTTCAAGTAAACCATGGAACGGAGGCTCTTCGGACGTATGGCAGTTAAATTTTAATAATGGATTATCATTACGTCCATTACTTAAAAATGAAATGCCAAATGACTTTAAAGCTAGCGTCTCTACACAAGTAAAATTACATTTAAAACCTGATGTTCTTGAAGATGGCGATTTAGTAGAGGTTAAACGTAATTTAGCTAAATCCGAAAATCTAAAGGTTAGTGTTAAAAATTATATATCAGCTATTTGTGCCGCTCTGGATGTGCCTGTATACCTCAAGGTAAATGATTTAGATTACCTTGAAATTCATTCAGATATTCGCAAGCAAGATGATCATGCTGACTGGTTGAAGAAAATATCTTTTGCGGAAAATCAATCACCTGAAATTACGACTTTAGTTGAGGCTAACTCAGGTAGGTTAAGGCCAATCATTGAGAATGATCAGTGGCATGGCTTAGCCGCAATTTCAATTATTCCAGATAATGAACAAAACTTTTTGAGTATAAAAACTGTAGGTAGCCTTTCAAGCGGAGTACATTGCCGAAGCGGTGAAGATTATATCGGCTACATAGATCATTTGCCTCAATCAGCTAAAAGGGATGGTCAGAAATTTTCTGCATCAAATGAAGCTATTAATGCATGGGCTGAAGAACAAGTTGAAATATTAATCAAACAGGGGATTAATGATATAGAGAAGTGCTTTTTAGCTTATAGCCTGTGTCACTTTGATGCAGACCCAATTGATATTGCAAACGTTTTTATTGTTAAGAATGAACAAGTTGAAGTAGTGTCATTTGAACAGCTGGCAATTATGTCGACAGAGCAAGATATAACATTTATTAAGTCTGATTATATTGATCATGTAGATTCGCATACTCAAATTAACTCTTTGCCGGGTAGAGTTATGATTATACCATTACGAAATTCAAACTTTCTTTCTCTAAAATTAAAAGACGGCGAGCCTGAAAGTAATAATACTATGCTAGGCTGTTTATACCGTTCGATTCGAAAGTTGGGATACACGCCTCATATTAGAATAGAAAAATCTATTGGAAAATCTTTCTTTGGTCAAAATGATGGGCTTGTAGTAACAAGCAAAACATAGAGTTACATGATAATAAACGGCTAACAAGGCAATTAAACGGAAAAAATACAGTTGGCTGTTTTCACTCCGTTCAATATTTTAGCCAACTAAATTTTTCCGCTTATTGCGGCGTTATGCATAAAAGGAAGTTTCGCAGCATGAGAGATAATGCACTCTATTTTCCATATATATCAATTCCAAATGAAAAATGGACGATTAAAACCTTACTTTATTGGGATAGGCTTTCGTCTATTGTGCCTATGGACTTCATTGATGCTCCAGAGCAACTAAGCCCTTTTATGAGGCAATTAGTTCAAGAAGATTTAGTTGAACAAGTATTTCCGGCCCACCATCTACATCAAATTGAAGATTTTGATAATTGTTTCATAAGGTTAGTCGAACACAGAATTAAAAAATTCCGACCACTTTCAACTAATAAGTCAATCATTCCTAATGAAAAGCTAAGTAAAAGGTCCTTAGTTCATGCTGAAAAAATGGGGCGAATACCCGAATTTTTAATCGAGAATAACCTAGCTTCCAGAACTGATAACTGGGCATGGTTCGAAGTCGACGCTAATATAGCTAATTTGTTTATGGCATATTTAGCTTCTTGCTTGGGTGCATTGGATGATGTGAATGCAGCCCCTGTTACTAACCAAACTCGCTTTTCTTCAATAATTTCTCCTCAACGGTTAGCAACTAAAAAGAGTAATGTTCATCACCACAAGGCTCGGGATGTTATTTTACAGTCTTTACTTCCTACACCGAATGAAAAAGTATCACTTGATCAATTGTTGAGATTTAAATCTGATTACGGTCACCTCTTACCATTATTACGGCGTAAAATAGAAGCACATTGTGTATCTATTTCAATACTTCCAACTGGGATTGATAGGTTAAATTCTACAGAGCAGTTTATTTCAGACTGCATGGAAGACGTAAATGAAATAACGGACGCTATGAAACCAACTTGGAAAAAAGTAACACTTGGTTCATTGACCCCTCTTTTCGGCGCGGGCTTTACTTTAAAGGCTACAAGCGCTAATGATGAGTTAGCGTATGCTGGAGCAGCTTTTACATTTGCTGCAACAGCGTATCAAGCAATTTCTAGTATAAGAGGAAATAGGGATAATCAATTGAGAAAACCATTAGCTTATATAGCACATGCACGCTCAGGAATTTATGCATAACAAGTTGCTCAAGTTCGTTCGTAAACTCACTGGGACAATTAACAGTTGGCTTGGCGCTTCGCGCAAGTATAGCCAACAGTCAATTGCCCCTTAGCAAAGCGTTAGCTAGTTTAATTCACTTCACTCATAAGTTGCCAATGACGACACTCAAAAAAAATTTTGCCCACTTAGGAGCAATAACAAATTCAGAAGGCCTATTAAAGACGATTAAATCTTTTTTGGAAGCCAACGAGGTAGAACGTTCCACGAGAATTTGGGGCATAATAATTCTTTTTGAGGAAAAGGAATTGAAGAGCTGGACCGACTTACCAAAAACATTAATTTTCCACGAAGTATTAGAAGTTTTTGAAATTATTTCTATTCTTGGTCATATATGCCCAAAAATGATAGTAGAAGCAATTTCAAAAGATCATGTTAATGAATTATCAGGGAAAAGCCAAAAAGGTAGAAACACTCAGTTTGAACTATTTATTGCTTCTAAATACATACAAGCGGGATATAACGTTCAATTCGGTGAGCCTGATTTATTCTTTTATCACCTAGGTAATAGATACAATATTGCTTGTAAACGTCCTCAAAGTAAGAACAAAATATTGAGTAATATTAAAAAGGCATCAAAGCAAATTTCGTTACATGATGGCTTTGGTATCGTAGCCCTCGATCTAACTCCTACATCGATTAGAAACTTCGACTGGAATCCAGACTCGAGTAATGTATTTGAATCTGGTCAGGATTTAATTTGGAATAACTTTTTAAACTCAAACCGTAGAAAAATTAACGAATTAGTTGGGAAATACGTGTCGATCGTACATGTATATGGAGGCTTGAATCACAAGATAAAAAATAATTATGCATACTCTTTGTTTGATTATGCGCTTGAGATAAAAAGTAATAGGACCGAAAATGACTATTTTCATGAAATTATAAATAAAGTTCAAAGCGTTCGCCCTTGTAGAACAAGCTAACAAGAAATTAAACAAGGAAATTTATGAGTCTATGTCCTCGCTGTGAACATAAAATAGATGTTTTTAGCTTTTCTTTATCTACATTCCCCTTTTACTTTAAATGTGCCAGTTGCAAGACGAGATTGAAACTTATCAGCTCAAAATTATTTTGGGCTATATTTTTATTGTATTCGGCAGTCGTGTTTACATTGATAATGTATATTCCAATTTTTAGCAAATATGGTTTAGGCGTAATATTAGCCGTATCAGGCTGGTACTTTGTTTACTATAAATCGTCACCTTACATACTCAGCAAAGATAACGTGGTAATACATAGCAGTGACTAGCTAAAAAAAGCTTTGTTTTATATCTTCCTCTAAAAGCGTAGCGTCTCTTCGCCCTCTTTATGCATAAATCACTAAAAGACCTTATTTAACAAAGAGAAGTGGATGGGAGGCTTCGGGCTACGAGGCGCGAGTAAAATGCTAATGCCCATAAATACGCGATATGAAATCGCTGCTACAGGGCAATATATGGCTTTTTTACGTTCACTAAAAGGTCTTATTCTACAAAGAGAAGTGAATAAGAACAAAACACAGTAATAACGTTTACTCGCTCAGACTAAAAAAAGTCGTTAGTTAGCTTGGTTTTTGGCTATTTTTCATCATTTCTAAATAGCGCCCCTCAATGAATTTTTTTTCTTTTGTAAGGTGTTTAAGTGCGTACTGGGTTTTCTCTAGCTCTTGCTTTAGAGTATCTAATTCCTCACTACTTTCTGGCCCGTCAGTTTGTAACTGCAATTGCTGTAATAGTTGGTCTTGCTCTGCAATTTGCCTTTTATATTCGTTTAAAGTGTTAAGTAATCTTGTTTGGTCGGGCGTTGAGGATGCATCTGCGTTTGATGTTTTATCACTATTTTCGCTTGCGGTTTTAAGCGCTTCATAATCTGCTTGTAACTGGTCTTTTTCTTCTTGAAGCACAGTCACTGCATCATATTGTGCATAGAGCTTTTGGCGAGTAACTTTTAATTTTTCAACACTTTTATCCAAATCACCCTTAAGTTTGCGGATTAACTTATGCGAGCGTTTTAATTTTTTATTGAGATCATCGATTAGCTGTTGTTCTTTTTCGGTAACATGATCTTTGGTTGATGAAGTAACCTCAGTTAATTGCTGTTGTAATAGCATTTGTACACTGATTAACTCAGCGATAGTTTTTCGATTATCGTTAACATAGCTCATGGCATTTTCAACAGACTCTCTGCACATAGCTAAAGTAGCATCATCCATTGCGCCGTTACTTTTAACCATGCCAAGTGCAAATGCCCTAAACTCTCTGAGTATCAATAAAAGAATATAAAACCACGCGGCTAAAATAAGTAGCCCAAAATTTATAGCAATATAATGATAAACCTCAGGCGGAAATACGGCATATGGCATTATTTAGTTATCTTAAATTAAGTGTTTATTTACTAGAGTTTAGCGCTGTGAAAAAAATCTGCCATAATAACAACAACATTTAAAAAAAAGTTACCTGTGTGAAAATACTTATCGTGGATGATAGCCATGCAACACTTGAAATAGTACGCCGAGGGTTGGAAAAGTTTGGCTATCGGAAGTTATTAATAGAAAAAGCCAACAATGCTAAATCAGCGTTAACGCTGATTGGTAGTTGGCACCCCGATATTGTGCTTACAGACTGGCATATGCCTGATATGTGTGGAGTTACGCTATTACGTGCAATAAAGCAAAGGCAACTTAATATAATAGTAGCAATGCTAACCACGGTTGATGAAAAGTCTCAAATTGAAGAAGCCATTAGCTTTGGCGCATCTTTTGTTCTGTCAAAACCTTTTACAGATGAACAACTTCACGATAAGTTATTACCTCTGGTTCAACTTGTAGAAAATAACGAAGTCATTCCTGATGAAATTGAATTAAATGATGATTTAGCGTTACCAAAGCTGTCGCAATTAGAACGGTTGTTTCATAAACATATAAGTCAGTCTTTAATCGTAAACACAATTCAACCGCAGGTATTCGATGAATCTAAAGTACCCTGTGTAATGGCTGTTTATGAGGATCCTAAAAGTCAAAAAGTACGCGCTATTGCCATACTTGATATTTATGCCGCGTGCGTAATGGCAAGTGGCTATAGTAGCTTGTCGGCTGAAGATATTAGTAACTCTATATTATCGGGCGTTGTAACAAATACAGCATTAAGCGCATGTAAAAAAGCATTAACGGAAACGGCTTTTGCCTTTTTAGACAAGCGAACACGCGTTAGTTTACAAATCAAAACGGTCAAAGTGATTACCACGCCTTTTCGTAAGCTCACTTTGCTGTATAAAACACCTGCTGAAAAGCGCATTGATTTTAGCTGCCAGCTTGAGGGGATGGCACAAGGTAAAATAATGTTGGTTGGCATTTAATAAATTAAACGTAACGTATTTACCTTTATCAAAGAAGTTTAAATTTAAAAACACCCTGCTCCTACAAAAGCGCAGCGTCTCTGCCCCCTCATGGTAAATAAATCACTTAAAAACCTTATTGCACAAAGAGAAGTGAATGAGTAAAAAATGAGAAACAAAAACCATCACACAGTCTTAAACGCGCCAGTGAAAAGTCAAATATTAGCTCCCCCCGTAGCCCGTAGCCCGTAGCCCGTAGCTTAAGTTAAATTAACCCAAACATGTTTAAACAAAAAAGGCGCTTCCAGTTAAGAAAGCGCCTTTTGATTATTTTAACTGCTACTTATTTTACGATTTTCATTTCGTCTAATAAGTTTTGGGCGTTATCTACTTTATCCATTACCCATAACATGTAGCGTGAATCTACATGAATTGAGCGGTTTAGTTCTGGGTTGTAATCCCAATCACCAATAATGCTTTCGTACACACCGTCAAACAGTAAACCCACCAGCTCGGCATTGCCGTTAAGCGTTGGCGAACCTGAGTTACCACCTGTCGTGTCTACATTTGATAAAAAGTTAACCGGAACAGTGTTCATTCCACCAGTGTAATCACCATAAAGCTTCGCTTTAATTTGCTCTTGCAGCTTTTTAGGTGCATTAAATGGGTCAACATCGGTGTTTTTAGCCAATAAGCCTTCAAGTGAAGTAAACGGCGTAGCCACTAATCCATCTTGCGGAGAATAACCGCCTACCGTGCCGTAAGTTACACGTAATGTGCTGTTTGCATCGGCGTAAACCGGTTTGTTTTGCGCTTTGTTAAAGGCAATAATTGCACTCATTAACTCTGGGCGAGCAGCTTGTAACTTACCTGCCAAGGCTTTTGACTTATCTTCCTCAGCTTTCATTACTGTGAATATGGCTTTTGCATATTGCATGAACGGGTCTTGGCTTTGGTTAAGCTGACTTAGTGTTTGTTCAAATAATGAATTACGTACAATTTCATTATCTAGTCTTGATTTAGCGTACATTTCATCTAGCAATGCGCTTTGTTTTGCTTTATCAAAGCCGTTTTCTAAAGCAAAAGCTTTATCAATTTCACTAAATCGTTCTGCTTTAGGTAATGCTGCATATTGCTCTAAAAAGTGCAGTAATATAGCTTTATCTACATTGGCATCAAAGCGACGTGACATACGCTCAAGAGAAGATTTAATACGCGGTAAATCGCGTTCTTGATAACCTGATTCGCGCTCACTATTTGGCTTTTGTTTTTCAACCGCTAAGCGGTATAAACGACGTGCCGTGCTGATCATTTGTGAACGGTGAACATAGCCTACCATACGGTCGCGCTCGCTGTGCTCTTGCGATTGTGCCACTAACGCCGATAACTCATTAAGTACGTTACCGTAGCGCTGTTTACGCTCGCTATCGCTGTTGATCCAGCTTGTAAGTTCTTGTTCAAATTGTTTTTTACGCTCAAACATAGTGCCTTTTTTAAAGCTTTCGATCATTGAGCCATAGTTTTTAATGTAGTTGTTGTACCCTGCTATGGTGCTTTCGTAAGCAATACGCGCTTTACTGCCATCTTCTGAGTTTTCTTCAATCAGTGACACGTATTTAGTATTGTGCATGCGTGCTTTAGGGTAACTGTCGTTAAATACGTAATCGACCTCTGCCGCAATACGGTAACGATTAGTACGCCCTGGATAGCCTGTTACCATGACAAAATCGCCCTCTTGCACGCCTTTAGCACTTACACTTAAGTAAGACTCTGGCACATAAGGTACGTTATCTTCACTGTATTCTGCTGGCTTGCCATCTTTACCTACGTATGCGCGGTAAAAACCAAAGTCACCCGTGTGGCGCGGCCACATCCAGTTGTCGATATCGCCACCGTATTTACCTACGCCCATGGCAGGTGCATACGCTAAACGTACATCTTTAATTTCCAGCGATTTAATTAGGTAAAACTCTAAACCACCATGAAACGAATACACATTACAACGGTAACTGGCATCAGCTTCACACTGTGCAACAAGTGCTTTTTGATTTTTTTCTAACGCATCGTAGCGTGCTTTTGCGCTTAGCTCGTTAGTGCCGCTAATCACTTTATCGGTCACGTTGGTCACTGTTTCAGTCACATACACACGTGAACCTGGCGCAGCTGGTAAGTCTTCTGCCGGTGTTTTTGCTAAAAAGCCATTTTCTAAAATGTTATTTTCAGGCGTTGAATTATATTGCACCGAACCATAAATACAATGGTGGTTAGTTACAACTAAGCCTTTTGGCGAAACAAACGAAGCTGTACAACCGCCTAAGCTGATAACCGCATTCATTGGAAATTCGGTTAATTTTGAAATTGAATCAACGCTAATTTCAAGCCCTTTGGCTTTTAAAATTGACTCAAGCTCTGGTAGTTGATGAGGTTGCCACATGCCTTCATCGGCATGAGCCGCAGAAGAAAGTGCCAGTGAACAGGTTGCTACCAACGTGGCAACAAGTTGTTTTAAACGCATTATAGAATCCCTTTTATTATTGAACCAGCAGATTACTCATTAAGTATGAGTCAGGTCAACTGCGCTGAGATAAATTGTTACAATATAGCGCCCAATAAACAAAAAAGGAGCCTAAACTCCTTTTTAAACAAAATGATAAACGATGTTAGTCGTCTTTTTTCACATCATTTGGATGCGCTACGCCCATCCATGCTTTAAACAGCGCTTTTTGCTCAGCAGTAGCATTTTTATTCGCGACTACTTTTTTTGGTTTGTCGAAATCTTCAGACAACACAAGCTCAGTCGACATTAAGGCGTCACGGCGAATAAAATCAACAGTTACCTTGTCTCCTGCTTTAAAGGTTTCTAGGCTCGCGGTTAAGTCTTTCCCTACATGCTTTTTGTTAATAGCGACGAGTTTATCGTCGGTGGTTAAGCCGCCCTGCCATGCAGCACCATCGCGGCGAACATGGGTAAGCGTAAGTAACTCGCCAGTATTTTTAGTAAATGCATCTAAGCTTGGTGTGGCTTTGGCTTTTTCTGGTAATTCAAAGCTCAAACCAACTTTTGCTAGTAGTGCATCAAAATCTAGGCTGGCTGGTGAGCTAACATTTGTTTGCCACCAATTGCTGTAATCACGCCCTGTTAGTTGCTTTAAAATAGCTAATACGTCTTGTTCAGTAAAACCAGCAGGTAGCTTATGTTGCTTATAAAGTTCGTTGTGTACGTCTTTATAGCTTATTTTACCTTGGCTTTTTTCAAGTAGGTCTATATCTAACGCCATCGACAATAACGAGCCTTCAAGATAAATATTAGTGCCGTAATTACGTGCATGATCGCCACCTTGATTTATCCATTTATCAAAGCTGGTTTCACTTGCACTTTGCACTTCACGACCAGGGGTAGTGAGGTGGCGATTAATGGTTTTACTAAAGTTCTTAAAAAATTCATCGGTGGTTTGAATACCCGAACGCACTAATAAATGATCTTCAAAATAGCTTGTAGACCCTTCAGCAATCCACAGCAATTTTGAATAATTAATATTAGTGTAGTCATATGGCGCAAGCCCTTTAGGACGGTATGCTTTTACATTCCAAGTATGAATAAATTCATGTGCCGCTGTACTGATAAAAGCTAAATAGTCTTCACGTTTAGCAAAGCGATCACGTGGGCGTTGAATAATAGTTGAGTTTAAGTGTTCGGTTGCACCGCCCGCGCCCGATGTAGCATGCACCATAAATACATAACGCTCATACGGGTAGCTGTCCCAAATTACATTGCCCGTTGCCACTAGCTTTTTCAGATCGGTTAGCATCAGTTCTATGTCGTAATTACCTTCGCCCCACACCACTAGCTCATACTCACGGCCATCAACCTCAAAAGTACGCAGTTCATTAACACCGGTTTCTATTGGTGAATCAACAAGTACGTCGTAGTCACTGGCTTTAAAGCTGTGTTTATTTTTATAGTTTTCCATACCCGACACAGAGCGCCATGCTTTAGGTACGTTTAATTCAACCGTAACTGGCTCTTGGCGAAATGACTCGCTAAACATAAAAAAGCCCGATGCATCAACAAACGCATGGCTATCGTCAATATGGCGAGCGCGCTTACCTAGCTCATTGGCATACACTTGGTAATCAACATTAACTTGAGTCGGCTCGTTTAAATGAACACGCCATGTGCTGTGGTCTATTTTTTCCCACTTTAATGCATTACCTTCATCGTCGCTGGCTTTAAAATAGCGAACGCCATTGGCAAGGTTTAAAATTTCATAGCGACCAGTACGCCATGCTGGCAGTTTTACATCTAAATATGATTGCGCCGTTTTAGGAAACTCTACATTTACATCACCTAAATGATGCTCTGGCTGAGAGATATTTAAAGCGTAGTTAACGTCGGCAAATGCTGGTGCTGAACAGGCAGCTAAAATTGATAAGGCAAGTAGCTTTTTCATGAAGGCTCTTTTTTATATAACGTATTGTTGTACCAAGATTAACAAGACCCATTTTAAAAGTGAATTAAAAGCGGTAAATGCACTTATATTTAAGATCGCTCGTATTTTGTTATTAAAAACATTAAGTTTTTGATCTCATCCCTACTATTAATATGTTTTTGTTGTAAACTAAAACAATAGAGGTATTACGATGATGGTGTGTAGGTGTCTAGGAGCTCCAATACGGTGGAACAAAAACTAAAGCAAGCAATCGACAGTAGAAAAGTAATAGAAAGTGCTCGCCAACATCAAGTGAGTACGCTTTCTAATTTTGCAGCTAAGTTGTCTTTAAGCTGTAAGGGACTTGATACTGAGCTTGATAACCGCCTAGCTAAGTTTCGAAGCGCCTTAAACAAAGGAATGAGTTTTGAAGACTTTGCTCCTTTAGTGGATGATATTTTAGCTTTGCTTAAAAACCAAGAAGCCATTCAACTAGCACATCAACGCGACCTCTTTACCAGTGTACAAAATGCAGGTAAGCAATTACAACAAACCAAAGGCTTGCCTGACGATACTCGCAGAACACTGCGCCATTTGCTTGATAACGAGCTAGACGATATTCAATCTGTACATGGTTTTATTCCTATACTAAATCAGCTGATAACTTTTTATCATCAAGCCTTAATTGCTAAAAGCAACGACGCCTTTGAACCTCCGAACCTAAGTGCCCTCACTGAAAAGCTGTTTAAATTAGTCAGTCAGCTAGTTCTCGAAGAAGAAGCCAACGAAGCGTTGTATTTAATAAAAAAACGTATCGCTAAAAATAAAGCCGTAGACCAGCTACTTGATGCAGCAATTGATGTAATCACACTTATTGTACAAAGCATTCAAGTTGAGCGCGCGTCAGCACAAAGCTTCTTAACCTCTTTAAACCAAACACTCGGAGAGCTACATCGCTCATTAGTATCGACCAGCGAACATTCTGAATCGATGACTGTTGAGTTTGACTCAATTAATCAACGGATTGGTGAAAAGCTAAGAAATTTAAATACACAAACAAATAAAGCCACATCAATTACAGAGTTAAAGCAATTGGTTGAAAATGAGTTACGCTCATTGAGTGCTGATATTTTAGAAAAAGAGCAGCTAGAACAAAAAGATCGCCAAATTTTAATTTCTAGCTTTGCACAAATAAACGATAGAATTGGCAGTTTAGAAAACAAAGTTAGTAATTATAAGAAACGTTTGAATGAACAACGTTTTAAAAGTTTACTCGACAGTCTAACCAAATTACCTAATCGCGCAGCTTTTGATGAACGTTATAATCACGAAATCAATGTATTTAACGAACGCCCGTCAGACATAACCTTAGTGGTTATTGATGTTGACCATTTTAAATCAATTAACGATCGTTTTGGTCACACTGCTGGCGACATTACCTTGCAAGTGATTGCCAAAGCGCTGCAAAAATCGATTAGACAAACTGATTTTATTGCCCGTTATGGCGGCGAAGAGTTTGTGTTATTAATGCCCCGTACCTCACTTGAAAACGCCGTCGAGCATCTCGATAAATTAAGACTGTCGATTAAAAAGATCCCATTTAAATTTAAAGACAAGCAAATACAAATTACTGTTTCTTTAGGCGCAACCCAATTTGAAGTGGGTGATACGCCTCTAAAAGCATTTGATAGAGCCGATGAGGCTCTTTACGATGCTAAAAACTCAGGCCGGGATCGTCTGTGTATTAGTAAATAGTGTTATGCACTTTTACCCTTGAGTATAAGGCATAACTACGCAGTAAATTTACCCAAGAAGTTTCAAGGAGAATGTCGATGCTAATACAATTAAACCCTACAGGGGTATTAGATTTATTGTCGCAGCTAGAAGTAGACTTACTCGAGCAATCATCAACCAGCGAACGCTACAGACTATTTAGAAACTGTGTATTGGCCGTGCTCAATGTAGGCAGCCACACCGATGTAAGCAATGATATTTACGATAAACACAAAGATTTTGATATACGTTTGGTTAGCCGTGAACGCGGTATAAAAATTGAGTTAGAAAATCCTCCGCAAACGGCCTTTGTTGATGGCCACATAGTAACAGGCATTCATGAGCACATATTTTCGGTTATTCGCGATATTTTGTTTATTTGCCAAAAGTATGAAAAGAACCTCCAAGAAACTAAAGCCATTACCCATATGGTTTTTGATATGCTTAGAAATGCCGACGCACTCAAGGTAAATAGCGAACCTAACATGATTGTATGTTGGGGTGGCCACTCTATTAACGAAGTCGAATATAAATACACCAAGCAAGTTGGCTATGAACTGGGGTTACGTGGATTAAATATTTGTACTGGCTGTGGGCCTGGTGCAATGAAAGGCCCAATGAAAGGCGCAACTATTGGCCACGCAAAGCAACGTATTACCAATAATCGTTATTTAGGTTTAACTGAGCCCAGCATTATAGCGGCAGAGCCACCCAATCCAATTGTAAATGAGCTGGTTATTTTACCCGACATTGAAAAACGCCTTGAAGCATTTGTTCGAACCGCACACGCTATTATTATTTTTCCAGGTGGCGCAGGTACAGCCGAAGAGTTACTTTATTTATTAGGTATTTTGTTACACCCTGAAAACGACAAGCAATGTTTACCTGTTATTTTAACTGGCCCTAAACAGAGCAAAGCTTACTTTGAAGAGCTTTGTAAGTTTATTCAAATGACTTTAGGTGATGCTGCGCTGAGTAAATTTGAAGTGATTATTGATGACCCTCAACTAGTTAGTCAAAAACTGAAATCGGCCATGAATGGGGTACGCGAATACCGTAAAAGCCAAGGCGATGCTTATTACTTTAACTGGACGTTGAAAATAGAAAATGATTTTCAGCAACCTTTTTATCCAACTCATGAAGCCATGGCGTCACTTGATTTGCACCTTGATCAACCCAAACAACAGCTCGCCGCTAATTTACGCCGTGCTTTTTCGGGAATTGTTGCCGGTAACGTAAAAGAAGAAGGCTTAAATGCAATTAAAGAGCATGGCCCCTATGTGCTAAGTGGTGAGCCTGACTTAATGAAAGCAATGGACAAGCTTTTACAAGCATTTGTAGAACAAGGTAGAATGAAACTTCCCGGAAGTAAGTATATTCCTTGTTATACAATAAAAGCGTGAGTTTATAATTGAATCCCCATTTACTCCTTATTGATGCGCTTAATTTAATTAGGCGCATTTATGCTGTTGATGCAAACCAAAGCCATCACAGCGACGAGCACATGTTAAAAGCCTGCTGTGCACGGGTTGCACATGCATGCAAAAAACTTTTAACGACCACTAATGCAACCCATGCAATTGCGGTTTTTGATGGTGACAAAAGCTGGCGTTACCACTTTTATAAAGACTACAAACATTCGCGTGCACCTATGCCAGAGACCTTAAAAAACGCGTTACCCCATTTTAAAGCGGCCATTGAAGAAACCGGTATAGTGGTATTTGAACCGACTAACGATGAAGCTGACGATATTATTGCCACTTTGGCGCATAAAGCGGCTAATAATCAGATAAACAATACCATTGTCTCTACTGATAAAGGCTTTTTGCCTCATTTGAATGAGCATATTGAAGTATACGATTACTTTAAAAAGCAACACCTGAATGAAGAACATATTGAAGAGCGCTTTGCTGTCGCTCAACATAAACTCATCGACTTTTGGGCACTCGCAGGCGATAAAACCAACGACATTCCTGGTGTTAAAGGTATTGGTGTTAAATCCGCGCAGCAATTGGTTAATCAATATAGCTCTATTGAAGAAGCGCTAAATGATGAATCGTTAAATACGCGGCTACAAAAAAAGCTTAATGAAGATATGGATATGTTTGTTATTTCTAAGCAATTGGTGAGTTTGCGTACAGATATCCATTTAGGCTTTAGTTTAAAGCAGTTAAGGCTTAATTAGTCGCAAGTTAATAGCACTGTACACTAGCAATACGTATACTAGCGATAGCTATTTTGGTCTGGGTTGGCAATGTTTAAAAAGTTTATTAGGTATTTAATATTAGGATTAGGTTTGTACGCTCTAATAGCTACGTCAGTTATTATGTTCTATAAAGACGATCCACAAGCTATGATTTGGCAAGACAGAGAAGCATTTAATAAACGCTATATCGAAAAATTGCGTTTAGAAGATACCTTTACGCTAAATGATGTGCTTGAATATTTAGGTAGCCCAGATTTAACCTATGCTAAGCGTGATGGCGAGCAAGTATGGCAGGTGGTTTTTTATCGTACCCAACATAAAACCTCAGACGGTATCACCACCATGGATGAATGTACTGGGTTATTATTTAAAAATGGCCAACTAATAATGTGGGGCCCAAGTGCTTATGAAAAATACCTTGAGCACAATGATGGGAAGATTTAATGGAAGCTCCACTGTCGGGTAAACTAAAAAAGCTATTCGAAAGCACACAACTGCTTTTAAGCTCCCATAACAATAAAAGTCAGTGGCATACCTTCTACCCTCTTGTGTGTAAGCTTTCAGAGCAATACGCTGCATTATACAAACAAAACCCAGCGGCCTTGCAAGCTCAGTTAAATTTATATAAAACACATTATAGTTACGCAACCAATTTAGTGGTTAACCAATGTGTATTAACCTGTGCTTTGTGTAGTAGTCAAAACTACGACAACGATTTAACCGAGCTTTATATTAGTGCCTCATTAGTTGAACACCTTTGTGTTGCCAAACAATTAAATAAGTTAGCTCAACAGCAAACGTTTAACGAAGCCGATAAAAAAATGTGGCAGTTACGCCATAAACTTGCAGCCAAAGTATTATTAACGGCTAAACAACCCGCGCACCAAATTGCTCATATTTTGGCAAAATTAGGCAAATACAAACACGCATTATTAGATACACCTAAAATTATGCTTTATGACGGTGCCAGTGTGTTGGTTGCTTTAGCTAATATATTAGCACTTAACGTTACTTGTAATGAAAAACAACAGCACATAAATTTTTATAAAGCGGTCGCTGATTTATATATAAGAACTCCCAACTCATTTGCACAAACGTTATTAAAAGCGCTAGTTGCACACGTTGGACAATATGTACCTGGCAGCCAAATCGTGTATGCCGACCAAGCTATGGTTTATTTAGCCACGGATACGCAAGGCCGACATATTATAGTTAATAACGCCAATACTAAAATGGCATGGTATCGTATTAAAGCGTCCTTAATGGATGACTCAAAAGCATGGGAATGCAATGATAACCGCTTATTTTTAAAAGTATGGGACAGTGAATATCTTAATATCCCGAATAGTGAACTCTCTGTACAAGCACCCTTGTACCAATTAGTTAAACAAATAAAAACGCAAAAAGAATACAGCTTTAAAGCTTTGAACACCTTACTTACCCCCTACCCTGACGTTATAAAGTCAGTATGCTTAGCAGTAAAACACTACAACAAAGAGCTATTACCCGCTAAAGATTTAAGACATAGTTTATCTATGGTAGGTTACGATAAAGCACCGGCTATTATTCAAGGGGTGGTGTTTCAACAACTAGTAAATAGTATTGCTCATCCTTTACATGCCTTTTTATGCACCCGTATTAGTTGTTTAGTGAATATTTTAGAGCTATTAGTAAAGCATAATCCCCGCGTTCAAGGTGAGCGTATTAGTTTAAGCTTATATGCTTACTTATATTATGTGTTGATACATTACAGCGCAGATGTTTCTAGAAAAATCACTATTGATCAAACACCGAATAAATCTCTCGATACACCTTTTGGTACATTTTTTGGTGTGAACAACTTAGATGCCTCTCATTTAAACAGTGAGCTTAACGAATTACTTAGTGGCGACCCATGGGCGTCGGCTTTATTAAATGCAGAGCAATTGCCTAAAAAGCAGCTTGATGATGCTGGTCAATTATGGGCGGCATTAAAGGTAGTGGCGCAGCGCATACTTAAACCTAACCAGCCATTAACAGCATGGCAACAGCAAATATTAAATCAACAACTTAGTCGCCATGGCTGGCAAAGTGAAGCCGATTTCAATCAATCGCTGCTGGGCTTAGGGCTACACAATAGTATTTAGCTGACTTATTACCATTATAACTCAAGATTATACCCTGTATTCATACTATAAACTGGCAAAATGAGAGATAAATTGGTATAAATGCCGGCTCAAATTTAGTACCCCTGTCATATAAGTAGTCTAAACTCTGTTGAGTATTTTTATTTATGTGTGTATCCAAATCTTTAAAGGAAAAGTTCATGGCCAAACAAACCATAACAGTGATCAAAGGCGACGGCATCGGCCCAAGCATTATCGACTCAGCACTTGAAATACTAAAAGCCGCAGGATGCGATTTTGATTATGAATTTGTTGACGCTGGCCTAGCTGCGCTTGAAAAAACAGGCGAATTGCTTCCACAAGAAACAATTGACACAATTGCTAAGAATAAAATCACCTTAAAAGGCCCATTAACCACGCCTGTAGGCGAAGGTTTTACATCTATCAACGTAACACTTCGTAAGCAATTTGGTTTATACGCTAACGTACGTCCAGTTAAATCGTTTGCCGGTACTAAAGCCCGTTACGACGATATTGATATCATCACTATTCGTGAAAACACACAAGGTATGTATTCAGGTGCAGGCCAAGTTGTATCTGAAGATGGTACTGAAGCTGAAGCAAAATCAGTGATCACTCGCGAAGGCGCAGAAAAAATTGTAACGTTCGCATACGAACTTGCTGTGCGCGAAGGTCGTAAAAAAGTAACTGCTGTACATAAAGCAAATATTTTAAAATCAACGTCTGGTTTATTCTTAAAAGTGGCGCGTGAAGTAGCTGAGCGTTACCCAGAAATTGAATCAACTGAAATGATTGTTGATGCAACATGTATGAAGCTTGTAATGACCCCTGAAGAGTTTGACGTGATCGTTACAACGAACTTATTTGGCGATATTTTATCTGACTTATGTGCTGGTTTAGTAGGCGGTTTAGGCATGGCACCTGGTGCAAACATTGGTGAAGATGCTGCTATTTTTGAAGCTGTTCACGGTAGCGCACCTGATATTGCTGGTAAAAACCTTGCAAATCCTACGTCAGTGATTTTAGCCTCTATTCAAATGCTAGAGCATTTAAACATGGGCGATACAGCTGAGCGTATTCGTAGCGCTGTTGCTGATGTGATTAAATCAGGCGACCGTACTACCCGCGATTTAGGCGGCAGCCACGGCACTACTGATTTCACACAATCAGTAATTGACCGTCTGTAATTAGGACTGTTAAATTAAAAGCCAGCTAATGCTGGCTTTTTTTATGCCAGAAACACAGCATTTAAATTTCCCCCTGACCATCCCCAAGCCTAGGCAAACACGCAAAACTGCATAATTTCTGCTTATAAAGTGAAAATAACTCATATCAAATAGATTATTAGATTAAAAAACATTTAAAAATGAATTTTTAATCCAAAAATCAGTTTAATGGGTTGACATGTGTGCTCAAAAGCCTTAAAAATAACCACATACAAAAATTGTTATTTAAACAGCATTTTATTTTAAAGAGCAAAACATCATGAATACACAATTTCGCCTTTTAGTCTTACTCGTACTGGTCTTAGTGATAAGCCCAGCGGGGATGTATTAAAAGGTGAAAAATGCTTTTTAAAACCCTCGCACTACGCGGGGGTTTTTTTTTGCATGTAATCAACAGAGGAATGAGGATGAGTAAACAAGAATATAATGGCTCTGAATTGGTTGTTAAGTCATTAAAAGAGCTAAAGGTAAAGTATATATTTGGTTATCCCGGCGGCTCAGTATTAGATTTATACGACGCACTTTTTCAGCAAGACGATATTGAGCACATTTTAGTACGCCATGAACAAGCGGCTACACACATGGCCGATGGCTACGCAAGAGCCACCGGTGAAGTAGGTGTTGTGCTTGCTACATCAGGTCCCGGTGCAACAAACTGTGTAACAGGCATAGCAACTGCGTATATGGATTCAATTCCTATGGTGGTGTTATCAGGTCAAGTGCCCACAAGTCTTATTGGTGATGACGCGTTTCAAGAAACCGATATTGTTGGTTGCTCTCGCCCGATTGTAAAACATAGCTTTAATTGTAGAAGCGCGAGTGAAATTCCCAATATTCTTGCTAAAGCCTTTTATATTGCCAGTACCGGCCGCCCAGGGCCTGTGGTAGTAGAACTTCCTAAAGACATGCTTAACCCAGAGCTAACTTTTGCTTACAACTTTCCAGCGGCAACAGAACTCAGAACCTACAACCCTAATACCAAGGGTCACTCTAAACAAATTCGTAAGGCCGTTACTGCTATTTTAGAAGCAAAAAAACTGGTTATATACTCTGGTGGCGGTATTGTGCTTTCAAACACCTCAGAGCAACTAACTCATTTGGTCGAGTCACTTAATGCCCCTATTACCAACACGTTAATGGGGCTGGGCGGTATATCGGGCGTTCACCCTAACTTTATTGGTATGTTGGGTATGCACGGTACATTAGAAGCCAATAAAGCCATGGCCAATGCCGATGTTATTTTAGCACTTGGCGCACGATTCGATGATCGGGTTACTAATAATGTTCAAAAATTCTGTCCAAATGCCACTATTGTGCATGTAGATGTTGATCCAACCTCTATTTCTAAAACCATTAAATCACATATTCCTGTTGTTGGCTGTTTGGCAACGGTACTGGAGCAATTACAAACTGCCATAGATAACAGCCCAATTAAAATTGATCGCAGTGCACAAGAAGATTGGTGGCGACAAGTGATCAGCTGGCGTGAACAAAAATGCCTTAGTTACAACAGCGATGGTGACAAAATAAAACCTCAGGCAGTTATCGAGGCAATATATGAAGCGACCAACGGAGATGCTTATGTCAGCTCTGATGTTGGCCAACATCAAATGTTTGCCGCGCAGTACTACCCATTTAAACACCCTCGTCAGTGGATCAACTCAGGCGGCCTAGGCACTATGGGCTTTGGTTTACCTGCGGCTATGGGGGTTAAGCTGGCTTTTCCTGATAAAGAGTCTTTATGTGTGACTGGAGACGGCTCTATTCAAATGAACATCCAAGAGCTATCAACCTGCTTACAGTATAACTTAGCAGTAAAGGTGATCTCCTTAAATAACCGTTCATTAGGTATGGTAAGACAATGGCAAGACATGATTTATGGCGGTAGGCATTCTTCATCGTATATGGAATCTTTGCCTGATTTTGTAAAGCTTGTTGAAAGCTATGGCCATGTTGGGATCAGAGTAAACACTCTTGATGAATTACAACCCGCGATAGACAAAGCCATGTCGATAACCGACAGATTGGTATTTTTAGATATTTTAGTAGACGAAAAAGAACATGTTTATCCAATGCAAATTAAGCACGGTGGTATAGACGAAATGTGGTTAAGAAAAGGAGTGAAGGCATAATGCGTCGTATATTATCTATATTATTAGAAAATGAACCCGGTGCGTTATCACGTATAGTGGGGCTTTTTTCTCAACGAGCATACAATATTGATAGCTTAACAGTGGGTACTACAGATGATGAGTCTCTTTCTCGTATTACGGTAACCACTAAAGGTGATGACAGAATTGTTGAACAAATAACAAAGCAAGTAAACAAGCTGGTCGATGTACTTAAAGTGATTGATTTAACCGACATGAGTCACATAGAACGCGAACTGCTGTTAGTAAAAGTATTTGCCAAAGACGAAGCGACTCGTGCGGCAGTAACTCGTGTTGTTGATGTATTTCAAGGGGCTATTTTAGATATGGGTCGTCAAAGTTACAGCCTACAATTGGTAAGTAGCACCGATAAAATAGAGTCGTTCTTAGATACTTTACGCCATGAAACCGACATAATTGAAGTGGTGCGCTCAGGCGCAGTCGGCATTGGCCGAGGAGATAAAGCGCTTAAAGCTAAATAAGCGTTAAATTTACAACAAAAAAAAAGGGCTAAATAGCCCTTTTATTATATTTTATAAACCTAAAATTATAGGTTTACTTGGTCTTTAAGACCTTTACCTGGTTTAAAGCTTGGGATAGTCGCTGCTGAAATTTGGATTTCTGCACCCGTTTGTGGGTTACGACCCGTGCGTGCAGCACGTTCTTTAACTGAAAAAGTACCAAAACCAACTAATGCAACAGAGTTGCCTTCTTTTAATGAAGAAGTTACAGCGCCTGTGAATGCGTCAAGTGCACGTGTAGCGGCTGCTTTAGAGATTTCTGCGTCAGTAGAGATTTTTTCAACTAGTTGAGCTTTGTTCATTATTAGATTCCTATTCGTTATTATTTTGCCTTCGCAAATCCTATCTTTATGCATTTTCGAAGAGTTAGCAACAGCAAATTACGTTTTTTATCTAAAATACTAAAAAATTAGTAAAAATAGTAAAATTCACTGTAAAATACAGCGAGTTGAGTTAACAAAAGCTTAATTTAAGCACACTATTAGTGCAACTTTGCACCTTAATGACTCACTCTACCTTTTCTATTACTAAGGTTACTTCCCCAACCTCAACACCAAACTTAACAATAGATGTGCGGTTTATCAAGCGTGTATTTGTTACTAGGTACATCCAATCATCAAAATTAACTTCTAAAGTGCTGCCATCGTAAGGGATCTCTACATTATAATTCCAATGAAACACACTGCCATCACTTTCTCCTGTAGCTATCCCTAAAACATCAGAGGCTGTTCCTGTTAATGTCTTATCGTCGTTTAAGGTAATTTTCCAAATGCGTTTTTGTGTTTCTCCATCATCGTAAACAAAGTCTTCTTCAATAGTGCCCTTATTGCCATCCCATGTAGCGTTTAAGTCAACAACAAGCTTTCGGGTTAATTCACCTTTAAAGTCTTGTACAACGCCATAGGCTTTCAAATCACCACTAAAGAAAGTCTTAAAATCGAAATTTGGTTCTGAACCCTTGTAATGTTCAACACTTGGGGCTGAACAACTGGCAATAAAAAAGCTAACGGCCAATACCATGGCAACTTTAACGCGTTTTAGATTAATCATATTAAATCCCTAATAGTTGATTTCTAATTGATGGTTCTGAGGTGTTTTCACTTAACCAAATAGCTAAAAAATCCTCAGCAAATTCGGCATCATCAATGCGACCTATTTGGTTATCGTTATGGAAAAAAGTACTGTGTCCTTGCTGATCAGTCAGCAAGGTTAACGATTCACCTTTTTTAATATTTGGCCATATCGAGAGTAATTTATCAGCATAGCGCTCTGAAAGTTGAGGTTTACCTAAGTGCTGCCACTGCTCATTAGTCGCTTTTACAATGTCTTTAGCGTCAAAATCGCGCAAATAAGTTAAGGTAAATTTAACAGGCGTTTGTTTTGCGGTGTAACTACCAGAAGGTGTATAAAGCGTTGCATCATAAACATCCCAAAACAGGTATTCCATGCGTGCTTCACCCACCTTGTTAAACTGAGTATCGGCATTAGCTACAGGGCTAAATAAAGCATAAACAATAAGTAAATTTAAAAGCGTTTTCATCGTTATCTCCAAACTGTATTGTGTTATTGCTTAACAAACTCGCCTATTTTACCGTTTAAAAATAAAATAAACGTAAATGTTGCAGCCCATAAAGCACCGTAAAGTGGCCAAAACTGCCACAGTGGCATCCCTAACTCTAATACCTCAAATCGTGAGCCGGCCCAATAACTGCCTGGCGCGAATAACAAACACACACAAAATGCTTGCCACGGTTTAAGCTTAGTTAGAAACGACATTGAGGTGTTAATACACAGCACTAATGCGATCCATAAAAACACCAGCCATAATGGAAACGGATCAACTTTAAACTCGAATAGCCCTAACTGAACCGCAATAAACTCACACAACAGTGCTAGTGGCAGGGCTTTTAAAACCAGCAAAGCATCTTGTTTTTTTTGTGCTGATAAGTAAAACATCAAAGCGATGACTACAGCAGAGTATACAATTGCATGCTGTTCAAGTAGCAGGCACATAAACCACACTACTTGAAACAGCGCAAAATTAATAAGCGAGTGCAATCTCATCATTACTACTCGTAAAGCGGGGTTTGCGTGCCATTAAATGCACGGTACTGGTTGCTCGGGTTCTAAATGCGCCCTCGCAATAAGCAAGGTAAAAAAGCCATAAGCGATAGAAACGATCATCAAACTTATCGCTATCAAGCTTTGGCCAGCTGGCAATAAAACGCTCTCGCCAATCAGCAAGAGTGCGGGCATAGTGAGCACCAATGTCGTTTATGGTGTGAATATTCATGTCGGTGTTATTTTTAATTTGTTCACTCATTTCGTTAAGCGAAGGCAAACATCCACCGGGGAAAATATACTGTTGTATAAAGTCTGAATTTTTTAAATAGTGTTGATAACGCTGGTCGCTAATCGTAATGGCTTGAATAAGCATAGCACCGTTGTCTTTCAATAACTCACCGCACTTAGTAAAAAAGCTGGGTAAGTATTCATGCCCAACGGCTTCTATCATCTCAATTGAAACTAACTTATCGTATTTGCCAGTCAATAAGCGATAATCTTGCTTGAGCAAGGTTATTTTACTTTCAAGTCCAAGCTGGTTAACTTTGTTAGCAACATAATCGTGCTGTTCATCAGAGATGGTTGTAGTTGTGACATGGCAGTCATAATGAGTAGCGGCATAAATAGCAAACGCCCCCCACCCGGTACCAATTTCAATAACAGTGTCGCCTTGTTGTAGCTCAACTTGTTCACATATACGTTGTAGCTTGAACTGCTGTGCTTGTTCTAAGCTAGCATCTTTACTTGGATATACTGCACTCGAATAAAGCATTTCTTTACTTAAAAAAGACTCGTATAAATCATTTCCTAAGTCATAGTGAGCGACAATATTCTTTTTTGAACCCGCATGTGAGTTCTTGTTTTTTATGTGATTTATACGGTGAGCGATGTTGCTAAAAAACGCGAACTTTTTTTCAAATGCATCTAGTTGATCTTGGTTAATCGCAAAAATTTCGATTAAGCGAGTTAAATTATCACATTGCCATTGCCCTAAAATGTAAGACTCACCCGCACCCACGCTACCAGAAAGAGCGAACGCTTTGTACATGGCGTTGTCGTTAACGGTGACAGTAACTTTCAGCTCTGAAGACGCATCCCCAAATACAGACTGTTGGTTATTCTCAACCAACACTATCTGCCCCGTTTCAATTGACGAGAACGCTTTAAACACTAACTTTTTATATAAATTAGTAAACCAACTGGTGCGTTCCTGAACGCGTAAGCTCGATACCTTTTCCATATACTTACCTATATTATTGTTATTACTTATAAAACAACATAAATTAAATTTAAAGTTTGCCTGAATGACCTAAAAATGGGACTTTTTTAACAAACAATTTAAATGCCTGATAGTAAATACCTCTGAAAATAGACCATGTCATCGCAGGAAAGCGCTTCAACAACTTGCTCATTTGTTTATTGCACAAGGGCTGACGCTGTAATCTTAACGATGCATCAAAAAGTAGTTCTTCATCGCGCTTATTTTCTATACGTATCAGTATATTGTCTTTCTTTTGACGAACAGTCCAATGATAGTTCATATCCAAATTCATAAAGGGTGATACGGAAAATACTTTCTTAAAGTTCACTTTTTTTTGTAGTGGAACCAAGTAGTAATGTCGCTCATTCCATGGGGTATTACTCACCTCGGCCACCATATAGCTAAACTCATTGTCTTGATGGCCAAAAAAGTAAAAGTTAACTGGACTAAAATAAATCCCCAAACAGCGTAATTGCCCTAGCATGTATACATGGCTAAACTTTTCATCTACACCCAGCTGGGCTAGCTGCGTATGAGCACGCTCTATAATGGGCTGATGCTGACTATAGGGTAACCCTTTTAAATAATCAGATTGCTCAAACTTCAATGCTTTAAACCCTGAAGTTCCAAGCTGCTTATGGACGCCATTAAGTTCATGAGTATTATTTAAATCAACCCACATCATATAAAGTGGGTAATTAAACGCATGGTGTTTTACAGCAAAACGGCGATGCTTTACATCGCCAAAATACACTGCATTAGTCAAACTCTACTCCAAGTTGTTTTGCAACATCGACGGCACTGCGCACACCATCCTCATGAAAGCCGTTATACCAATAAGCCCCACAGAAATAAGTATTGTTTTGCCCGTCAACCGTATTTTTCAGCTGTTGAGCAGCAATAGATTGTTGATTAAACACAGGATGGTGATAAGTAAACTCACGTAAAATCTTACTTTGATTGATCCCTTCTAAGTGATTTAAAGTGACACAAAATTGGGTATCAGACTCTATTCCTTGAAGTATATTCATTTGATAAGTAACAACAGCGGCTTTGTCGGTATTATTATTTAGTAAGTAATTCCAGCTCGCCCACGCTGCTTTCCTATCTGGTAATAATGAAACATCGGTATGCAATACCACCGAGTTCTCAGTGTATGGAATAGCACCCAACACCTTATTTTCTTGCTCGCAGGCATCACCGAGTAACGCTAACGCTTGATCAGAATGGCACGCAAAAATAACCTTATCAAACAGGGCTTGCTGGCCATCAGCAAATGTAATGGTGGCTCTCTGCTCGTCTCTGGTTACCGATTTAATGTCAGTGTTTAACTGTATTTTATCAGCAAAACCAGCTATCAACGGTTTAATGTATTCACGAGAGCCACCCGGAATAACATACCATTGCGGCCTATTGGTAATGTCTAATAAACCATGGTTAAAAAAGAATTTTACAAAAAATTCTACGCCCACGTTTTCCATTTCTTTAATGCTTGTCGACCAAATAGCTGCACCCATTGGCAAAATATAGTGGTATTTAAAAAAGTCATTAAAGCGATGTTGTTGTAGCAACTCACCAAGTGATTGCTCAGTGTATTGGCCTTTTTCATACAAAGCCTTGCACAGTTTGTTAAAGCGCACAATATCGTACAAAAGACGCCAAAACTTAGGTCTCACTATGTTTCTGCGCTGAGCAAACAAACTAGTAAATGTATGCCCGTTATACTCAAAGCCAGTTGCTTCATTATGAACACTAAAGCTCATTTGGGTCGGTTTACGTTTTACACCAATACGCTCAAGCAGCTTTTCAAAGTAAGGGTATGTTCTATCGTTAAATACGATAAAACCGGTATCAACTGCGTAGTTAATGCCGCTGTGATTTACATCAACCGTGGCAGTATGGCCACCAATATAATCATTTTTTTCAAATAGTGTGACATCATAATGCTTATGCAATAGGTGTCCGCAAGTTAAACCTGATACACCAGTCCCAATTATTGCTATTTTTTTCAACGGGTTAATCCTTTTGCAATTTTAAGCCAAAGCGAAAGTGGCAATATTCGCAGTGCTTTTAATATAAGTGTGAAACGATACGGAAAATGGACTTCTTTACGACGTTTGTTAACGCCTTTGATTATATAGTCAGCCGCTTTTTCAGCACTAACAGCCATAGGCATAGGAAAATCATTTTTGTCTGTAAGCGGTGTTTTTACAAAACCAGGATGCACTAGTGTTACATCAACGTCGTTTAAATCAACCGCAAGGGTTTTAGCTAAATAGCTTACGCCCGCCTTTGATGCGCCATACGCTTCTGAACGCGGTAAAGGTAAATAAGTAACACTCGAACTGACCATCACTAATTGGCCGCCTGATGTTATTTTGGGTAAAAGAGCTTCTAAGCAATACCCCATAGAAAGTAAGTTAACATTAATAACACGCTCAAAGAGGGCGCTATCAAAATTGCGTGCATCATCAACATACTCGCAATTACCGGCGTTAAGAATAACGCGGTCAAATTGCGGATAGCCGAGAGTGGCAGCTTTAATATCTTGCAAGTTGGTAGCATCAAACTGGCAGGTTTCTATGTTGTTATGCTTGGCAAGTTCTGCGAGCTTTTGCGTATTTCGTCCACACGCAATGACTGTGTCACCTTGCTCTGCATACTTTATCGCGAGTTGTTCACCTATGCCTGATGTTGCACCTGTAATAAGCGTAATCATAATTAACCAGCCCTTTTATCAATAAAATTAATAATGTTGCCCAGTAATGGAATATGCTTATACAAAAGCTCTCCAGCATTAAAGTAATCGCGGTGTTTAATAATTTTCGCACCTTCAAATACTAGTTTACTGTGCCCTTGCACTGAAATTGTATTGCCCGCGTTAAGTTTTGGGTGAGAATAATGCATTGTCCAGTATACAAATGCATTATTATCACTGGTAAATGAGTCGGTTATGTCAAATCGACAATACTTAACATTACTATATAAACCACAAAAATAACGTCTTAGATCTTCAAGGCCATTAATTTCGTGCAGCGGATCTATAAAGTGAATGTTTTGAGCGTAAATTTCAGTTAATAACTCTAGGTTATCTTTATCAAGCTTTTGATATATTTCTACAAATTTATCGACTGATAATTGGTTATCCATATCACACCTTAAATGCAGCTACAGCCCTCGCTCGTGCCGCTTTATGATCAACTATTGCTGGCCAGTAACAGTGTTCACTTTGTCCCGTTGCTGCTAAGTAAGTATGTGGGAAATGAATGTGTTTATCTGGCACTTTTTGTAATTCAGGCAGATATTTACGAATAAAATCACCATTTGGATCAAAGCGTTCACTTTGGGTAATGGGGTTGAATACCCTAAAGTAAGGTTGTGCGTCACAGCCGGTACTTGCAGCCCATTGCCAACCACCATTGTTTGAGGCTAAATCGCCATCAATAAGATGCTGCATAAAAAACTGCTCGCCTTTGCGCCAATCAATCAGTAGGTGCTTAGTTAAAAAACTCGCAACCACCATTCTTAAACGATTATGCATCCAGCCTGTTTGCAATAGCTGTTGCATGGCGGCATCAACAAGTGGATAGCCTGTACGGCCTTCGCACCATTGCTTAAACTCAGCGTCACTGTCACGCCAACTCACACTATCGTACTTTTCGTTAAAATTGGCACCGCGTGAAAGTTTTGGAAATTCAGCAATTAGGTGTTTGTAAAATTCACGCCAGATCAGTTCGTTAACCCAGGTAAACGTTTTACTTTTTGAGGTGGTCAGTATATCGGGGTAATGTTGTTGTATATTAACCATTAATTGTTTACTACTAACAACCCCTAGAGCTAAATAGGGGCTTAAGCCCGATGTTCCTTTTACACTGGGTATGTCTCGTACGTCATCATAGCTTGCTAATTTATCATGAATAAAGTTATCGACTACGGTTGATAGAGTATCATCATCAACGGGCCATTTTTTTGAACTTTCATCGCCACTGAGTAACTCACACGGTTCAATTTCTATCGGTTCTTCAGATAACGGCCACTGCACTAAACTAAAGTGTGTATCTTGATACTGCTTTAACCATGCGCGTTTAAACGGTGTAAATACTTTATACATTTCATTATTTTGAGTGCGTACACTACCTACGGGAGCAATGATATCACCCTCGTATAAAGTAAATGTTATTTGCTGTTGGTCGCACAGTGCCTGAATCGCTTTGTCCCTATTAAATTCATTTAGCTCATACTCAGTATTGGCTATTATGTGTTTAATATCGTGTTGCTGACAAAAATCGAGAAGTTTAGTTTGGCAATCGGCAAAAAAAGGGGCGTCTATTACATGCAAATTTACGCCATATTTGGCAAGTTCTTCGCGAATGTAACTCACTCTGCGTTTTAGTAAGTCAATTTGAATGGCAGCAGTATTATGCTGTGCCCATTGTTTTTCGCACACAAAAAAAATGGCGTGTTTAGCACCATTATTTAGCGCTTCGATCAGCGCCTCGTTAGAAAAAAGGCGCAAATCGCGCCTAAACCAAAATAGTGTATTCATTACAAACCGTAACGTAGCTTAAGTTCATTAGGATAAGGGTTAAAGTAAATTTGCTTACTTAAATACTCATTTGGATGAACCTTTAAATGATGTTTAAGCAATGTTAGTGGTACATAAAGCGGCACCAACCCTTGGCGATACTCATCAATTGCATCTCGCATTTCTTCCTTTTCGATTTTTGATAAATCTTTTTTGAAGTAACCTTGCAAATGCATCAACGTGTTAGAATTATTTTTTCTTGAAGCAGGACGTTTAAGCGCATTCATTAAACCTAAAATGTACTCGTCGGCTAGAGCATTAACATCGTCACCTACAAACGTTCCGAGTAGATTGCCTAAATCACGATACGCTTGATAATTATGAGCCATTAACAAATATTTGTATTGAGCATGGAACTGGGTCAAACGATGCACAGTAACGGGCTCTTTCACTAACTGTTGCCAGTTATGTAATGTATAAACACGCATTACAAAGTTCTCGCGCAAATGAACGTCGTTTAAACGTCCATTTTCTTCGCAAGGTAGTAAGGGATTATGTTTCATGATTTGTTCAGCAAAGAAACCAACGCCTTCAGAGGTGTTACCGGTTCCTGCTTCATTGTAGATTTTTACCCGCTCCATGCCACAGCTTGGGCTCTTAGCACAAAAAACGAATCCGCTTAGATGCCCTGCTTGTTCTGTAGCTATTTTTTTACCGTATTCTGTGAGCTGTGGGCCAACATCTCCCGTGCCATCCGGACGACACACTTTGATAGTATCGCCTGTTTTTACTTGACGAATGGTTGGACGAGGTATTGGTAATCCTACCGCAACCTCTGGGCAATACATTTTATATTCAACATGCTTGGCCAGCTCTTCCATACAAAAATTTGATTTTTTATGGCCACTGTCAAATCTTACCTTTTCGCCTGCCAAGCAGGCGCTAATACCTATTTTTATTGTATCTGTTTGCATAGATTCTCTTAATAAATCAAGCCACCAATTGGGTTAAGTAACTTGCTAAGTCCTTTATTGAAATGTAGAGCACTACTAACAACAGTAAAGCACAAACATCCCTCTTTTGTTAGGGGGGTGTGTTGATGACGGCCATCTTGCCAAATAAAGTCACCAGGAACATAACTGCCCTCTTCGTCTGTAAATTCACCATCAAGCAGTAAAGTAACCTCAAAACCGGTATGTGTGTGCTCCGGAATTTCTCCACCAGCATCTATATGTAACAAGCTTGAACGTAAATGGCCATCATCAAGGGCTATTCGAGAACGCGCAAGCTTACCTACTTGGGTAAATTTACCATGCGAGATCCGTGTTAAAGCTCTCGGCAAGCTGTAATTATGCTCATTAACATTAATACTAACTGGTTCAACAGAATATACTTCATCAATCGAGTCATCGGCCGTGATCATATCAAGTAAACTTGATTCAATTACATCATCGGCTTGATCGGCTTGCTCATCAGTTGCCACATCCATATTGTCACTAAAAACTGCTCGCGCATTAGCCGCTTCAAGTTTTTCAACTTTAGCTTGGCACACTGGGCACATATCAACATGTATTGATACGGCAAGGCTAAGCGATGCTGGAAGTGTTGCTGCACAGTATTGTGTCAGTAGTGTTTCACTCGGGTGATGTTTAATCATGCTGATCTCCCATTTCATTACGTAATTTCTGCAAGGCTAAACGTAATCGTGATTTTACCGTGCCTACTGGAATGTTTAATTGTTGAGCTAACTGCTCTTGCGACATATCTTGAAAATAAACGCCGCGCACAACTTCTCTTTGCGCTTGAGGCAATTTATCTAAATAACGTTTAATTTGTTGGTCTTCAAGGTGGTCGCTGTATTCGTGATGTGTATCTTCAGATTCATTCAATAACGGCCAAATGTCTTCGCTAATATTTTCTTCTTTGTTACTTTTCATTTTACGAAGCATGTCAAAAGAGGCGTTACGCATTACGGTATATACCCAAGTAGTAGCTGCACCCTTTTCACTATTGTATAAGTGGGCTTTTCGCCATACGGAAGTGAGGGTTTCTTGAACTAATTCCATTGCTTGGGCTTCTACACCAAACTGCTTTATGCCAAAGCGCTTAATCTTAGGTGCAAAATATTCAAACAAGTACGCGAAAGATTTTTTATCGCGAGATTGAGCTACATTAACTAATGCTTCCCTGAGTTCCGTACTTGGTGTTTCTGGCATGGCAGTGTACTTACCTGTGTTAGGTTCACAACTTAGTGATTGTTGTTGACTTACCATAGTAAAATGTCCCGTTATTGCTTTAGTAAATACCATTACGAGCAATAGTTACAAGCGGATCATAATTATTTTAGGCAAATTCGTTATTAATCACAGTATGGAGGAAACTAAGCAAGTTATCAAAGTTAGTCTCAAATGCAAGTTGTTGTTTTTTCTCAATAGAAATGGGAAGTAATTCAAGCCAACGCGCCACAATCCACGCAAGCTGATTAAATTTGGTGGTTTTATAAAGCGATTGCAAATCGGGGTTATTCGCAAAAACGTCTTCTAGTGCTACTTGTAAAAGTTGGTGTTGACCAATTTCGTGGTTATCTTTGTTGTACCAATAAGGTGTGTTGCAAGCGGATACATCACCATGGCGAAGTTCCTGCTCATCTTGATACACGTTATCTATTTGCACACTCTTAGATGCAAATACATCAATTAACAGCATACCGCTTTCGTCTTGATCAAAGTCAATAACATCCATTAAACAGCCTTGGGCGCTTATGTTTAACGGGGTGTCATGCTCAAAGGTACATAAAACAAAACCGCTATTGGTTTTTAATGCGTTTTTTACCATCGTTAAATAACGAGGCTCAAATATACGTAATCGCGTATAGCCTTCAGGTAATATAAATATAGGTAATGGGAAAATCGCACGTTTCATAAAGTCTACTTCTTTCAAACACTCTGCCTTTATTTACGTGCGCTTTATTCAAGTCGATCAGCTTTAGTTACATCAATTGCTTTACAGTGCAAATGCATCCGCTAATTAAACCTCGTTCCCACATTTTTTATCATGTAAACCAAGTAATAAACACTCAGTATACTTGCCACAGGTGCCAACATTAAGGCTAATAATTCGAACTCACTGTTCATTACTTTTATTCCCTTTTTATTGCTTTGGTTGTGCTTTTACTACACGTTGTTTTTCGTCCATGTTGCTATTATCAACCACAGGATTACTTTCAAGTAAGCTGTCAAGAATAACCTGTGCATCAAAAGAAACGGCTTCTTTTACAGACTTTTCAAGTTCGTTGCTTGCCTGTGACACATAAGTAGACACTGTTTTAGTAAGCATATCTGTAATATTTAAATCGACTTCTGTAGCGTTAACGTTAGTTGAACCTAATACAAGTAAGCTTGCGATTGTGATGTTGATTGAAGTATTCATAATAGTATTCCTTGTTTGTTTATTGGTTAGTACGCTTAGTTACTATCAAGGGCTATGCCACAATAGAAAAACTTTATAAACCATTGTTTTAAAATGAATAAATAAATTCAAAAGAAATCCACAAAATCTAGATTAGTAATTTTGACCAATGAATTTAAAAATAAAACCAAATAATAGTGTGTTTGTTAATGTTCAGTAAATTAATGACTTTATTTCGTATTTGAAAATTTCAGCGTACACATGTACACTAAAATTTATTCGCAAAGTGGTAGGATCTGTTATGTCTTTTGAAGCTCCCTATTCTAAAAAAGAAGAGCTGTTAAATGTTATTAGTCATGCCTTAGGCATTGTATTCGCTGCTTTTGTTGTTTGGGATTTAGTAAAACAAACTAATAGTGTGAAAGGCTATGCCAGTACTCTGATATACGGCAGTAGTTTGTTTATTTTATTTTTATCTTCAACGCTTTATCACGCCAGTGTGCGCCCAAGATTGAGAGCGTTTTACAAAAAATGTGATCATTGCGCCATTTATTTACTGATTGCAGGCACCTACACGCCCTTTTTGTTGCTGTCGTTATCTGGGCTCTGGTCTTGGGCTACCTTAGTCTTTATTTGGACAGTAGCGTTTGCAGGCATCGCTTATAAGCTATTGGTTAAAAATGGCAATAAAAAAGTTTCACTGGCTACTTACTTATTAATGGGATGGTTTGCATTAGCCATTGTGTATCCGCTTTATTTAAACGTGCCTATCAATGCACTTTATTGGCTATTAGCTGGCGGCTTATTTTATAGTGTAGGTACTGTGTTTTACAGTGCTAAAAGTACTCAATATAGCCATGCTATTTGGCACCTTTTTGTTATTGGTGGATGTGTTAGCCATTACATTTCGATCAGTAATTATGTTTATTAGGCTGGTTAAGCCATTTAGATTAGTCTGGTTTGAGCGAGGAACGGTCATTGAGATTGACTAAATATTGTCGTTAATAGATTAGTTAAACTGCTCTTGCGCATATATTCATGAAAATGAGCGCTGTACGCATATTGATGCATTTAACTTTACCTAAATAATTTAGAAAACTTAGTGATAGTAATGCCTTAGATAATTTGTTAAAACTATATAAAGTAAATAAATGAGCGTTAAGTCGGCAGAAATATGCGCGATGAGCGCACTATTTAATTGTTATGAGTCTCACAAATATTAGGCGTTGGATGAAGAATGAATAATACAGGAATAGTTAAAAACCCTTTGTCGGTGATCGCTATATTTGCTGGAGTTGCTGAGATAAGTGGCACAGGGGTTCTTCCATTCATAGATGTAGAAAACCAAGGGCTTTACATATGGTTCTTGATGCTTTTTCCATTTACTTTGGTTCTTTTGTTTTTTGCAACACTTAACTGGAATCATCGAGCCCTTTACGCACCATCTGATTACAAAAGTGATGAATCATTTTTAGAAAGTGCAAATGGTAATAAGTCGCAAAGAGAAGGCATTGCTTCGATGGAAAAGGTAATAGAGGCTAAAGTTCACGAAGTTCTTAATGCTTCAGATGATGTCCATGGTGAGGAAAGCAAGAAAAGCATTGCTGAGAAAATAACCGAATCAATTAAAACAAGCGCATTCATAACCGTCGATGCTAGGTCTTTTACTGGTGACGCAGGTGATATTTTTGATCTCCCCTACGTTGGATTTTCCTCATTCGATAGCCTAACTAATGAGGTATTTTTCCTAATAGAAAGTCATGTAAGGCCATTTGAATATGGCTATTCTTGGGTTCTTAAAAACGATAAAGGCGAAGTCATTAAGAACTCTAGAATGATTACTAAAACTAAAATCGGCGTGCCATGTACAGATAGTCGTGGGCTTAAAGAGGTCGGTATATTGCCGGGCATGACAATTACAGTGAGCAATCCATGACTCATAACAAACAATTGCAGCGGATCAATTTACGCTTCGCTTCAATTGCCCGCTGAGTTGGGCGTTATAAGGGCAAAGGAGGTCGTAGCAGTGAAATCAAATATAGAAATGATGAAAGAAGAGGTGACTGAGCTCAAAAAGCGTGGTCACCATTTATACCTTGCAATGATTGATGATGTGCAAGGTCTTCCTGATGACTTTAAAAAACAACTGGAAGAAGACGAAGTTAAACTGCCAAACTTTAATCGCAGTTATGATTCTTGGTATTCCGAATCTTTGGTAGTTATAAAGCAGCTAATACCTGATCGCGTTGACGACTTTATTAAACAGTACAAGCAAGAAAAGAGAAAAGAAATTGATTTTCTTACTTACAGCATTTCTGACTATCTTTTAGGTGTTAGAACTACGCGAGGTTATGAACAAAAAGTGGTTGCAGATAAATCGGCTGCCGTTGGGAAGATGGAGATGCAAACTTCTATTCTAGCGGCTGTTAGCAAACGCTTTGAAAGTAAGCTGTTCGATATTCGGGAAGTGTTGCAGGCAGATCTTTTCGACAGTGAGCTTTCTGCTGCTCGTGAACTGTCGAAAAAAGGTTTTGTTCGAGGCGCAGGTGCAATTGCAGGTGTTGTATTAGAAAAGCATCTTGGGCATGTGTGTGAAACGCACAACTTAAAATCTCGAAAGAAAACCCCTTCAATATCTGATTTTTATCAGTTGCTCAAAGAGCATGACATCATTGACACTCCAAAATGGCGTTTTATTCAACATTTAGGTGATTTACGTAACCTGTGCGACCATCCAAAAGATAGAGACCCAACCAAAGAGGATGCACTCGAACTGATAGAGGGTGTCGAGAAAGTAATAAAAACTGTGTACTAAGCCCTTATAACAAACTGCTCAAGATGGACTGCCAACGCGTGGCGGTTTTACTTCTGGTAAAGTTTGGTGTTTACGGTGGTCTTTTTAAGTTTTGTGGCAGGTTGGCAGCCACTTAGCAGGGCGTTAGGTGAAGGAAAGGAAACATATCATGTCAGACGAAAGAAAATATTATGGCTATTCAGGCGCAAAACAAAATCCAGATGGTACATGGGTTTGTGGCAGCGCCTATTCAGGTGCAAAGGAAAACCCTGATGGTACTTGGGTTTGCGGTGGAGCATATTCTGGCGCCAAGCAAAACTCCGATGGCACATGGGTTTGTGGTGGAGGCTATTCCGGCGCAAAGCAAAATCCCGATGGTTTTTGGGTTTGTGGTGGTAATTATTCAGGTGCAAAGGAAAATCCAGATGGTACATGGGTATGTGGTGGAGCGTATTCTGGGGCTAAACAAAATCCAGATGGTACATGGGTGTGTGGATAATCACCTAACAAGCAGCAGCAACGGACTCGTCAAACTGTCACTTAAATTGTGGAGCAATTTAAGCGCCGGTTTAACTCACTGCTGTGCTGGGCGTTATGTTTCAGAAAACTTTGAGGATTGATGTAGATGCCGGAATGGCTACAAAATATAAATACATTTGGGTCTGCGGCCTCGATCATAGGTCTAATCGTGACCATTTTTCTATTTGTAGAAGCTCGGAGTATTCGAAAATCGTTCCTACGCAGAGCTAGACTTCCTGAGTTGAATAAAGATCTCGCAAAAGCAGCCTCTAAGATCTCAGTTCATATAAAAACTTGGGAAAGCGACAATGAAGCAGCTCTTGAGGAGTTTTCGCATGCAAAAGCATTGCTCGAGAATATTAAGAAAAAGCTTCCCGATAATGAACGTAAAATGGTTGAAAGGTATTTGAATCGTCTACAACCTAAAGGGTTGTTTAAGAAAAGAGAAATTTCAGATCTAAATAGAGAAAAAGCCTTTCAACTGTACTCCGAATTAAACGGTTTGGTTACATCTCTTCGTGAGCTGGCTAAAGATAATACGTGGAATTAATTATGAATAGCAAAACTGAACAGCTAGTCAAAAAGCTACTGAATGAAACTGCAAATGGTGATGTGAAGTGGGAAGTTCGCGAAACGCCTAGGGCACTAAACCAAGATACGGAACAATCAGTTCCTTTGTTTTTGCAAACTGAGTACAAGGGCAAGTATATAGGTGTCTATGATCTTAGAACTAAGCATTTCTATGATGAGCATGAGTTTTATTGGTCTGAAAGTATAGGCTTTTGCATTGTTGATGAGCGTGATCGAGTTGTATGGGAGGCAAATGAATACTTCCCTGCGTTGCTTGACCTATTTAATGTTGCAAGAGAAAAAGCAGCTGGCCTCGATGATATTCTCAATGACCTTATCTAAGAGGCTCAATAAACATAGCAAACGCATGTTGTCGGACTGGTTTTCCGCTGCGCTTCAAACCAGCCGCAAATGCGGGCGTTAGATGCCTGTATTATTCAAGTCCGGAGTTTTAGTTGGAGATTAGAAAATTAAACACATTGCGTGGGTTGGCTGCATTAGTTGTGTTTATTACTCACTTTAGCGATATAACAAATTGGCTTAATGGAATGTTAGGCGGAGGCTCTGGAGCGTACGGTGTAATGCTGTTCTTCTTGCTGAGTGGCTTTTTAATGTCTCACCTATACCTGACCCAAGAATTCAGCAAAGTTAATATCAAGCACTACTTATTAGCTCGAATCGCAAGAGTAGTTCCATTATTCTTGGTTATTGTACTTAGCTCTTATGTTTTGTCCTTAATCGGCAATGATAGTCTTTATAACATTCCAGATACGAATGCACTGATTAGTCATCTGCTATTTTTATATGGTGATAGCATACTTTGGTCAATCCCCCCTGAAATACAATTTTACTTCATATTTCTGATTTTTTGGTCATTTTCAAAGAATAGGAGAGGCTATATTTACCTTTCAATATTCGCGGTTATGCTCCTGCTGTTTTTCGCAAACTTTCCTCGAGTATATGGAGACATAAACGGAGTACGTTACAATTTATTTAATACGTTAAGAAGTTTACCTTATTTTTTTATTGGGGTTATTTTTGGAATGCACTATAAGTCTTTTGAGGTACCGAAATACCTTAAGAAACATTACTTTATTCTAGTGTTACTATTAATACCTGCTATGTACCCAGAAATCTCATCTGTTACGTCTGATGCTAAGGCAAGAATGTGGTTAAGCTATGAAGTATTACTTGTAATGAGTTCCGTATTTTTTTGCATTGTATTTTTAGTTCCTGATAACAATGTACTATTAGCTAACAGGTTCGGTGACTTCTTGGGAAAAGTATCTTATTCATTATATTTGCTTCACATGCCAATTATTATTTTTGTAAACAAGCTTAATTTAAATGTTGAATTGCAATTATTATTATCTTTCGTTCTAACTGTTTCAGTAGCATTTGTATCATTTAAATATTTTGAAAAGCCCGTTGCTAGGTTCATACGTAACAAAACATTTTACAAGTCGTTTAAAAGGACAAAAAACAGTTGGCTTTTGCTCCTTCGTCGCTAATTTTAGCCAACATATTATTTGCCTCTTAACGAGGCGTTACCAATGTTTGCAATTGGCACTCAGTCAATATAGATGGTTTAACTTACAGTATAAATCAGTTATTTATATCGCTAACGGGTAAATTGGGTTGTTTCTGGTAAATTCATTATTTTTGTCGGATGGCGTGGCTCCGCCACTTGTCCAATCTACACGGGCACTTATATGATGAGAGTGGTTATATCACTCCCATCTACACTCGCGCATATTCACTTTATTATTCTTAAAATTAACACCTTCTAATAACAGTTTTTGTCGTTGTTCTTGGTATTTATCACTTCCTTCGGGAAACGATATTTTACCTTGGCTATTAACCACTCGATGCCAAGGGATCGCCGAATCTTTTGGCATCTCTTTTAATAAACGACCTACCAACCTAGCATTATTAGGATAACCCGCAAGTGCTGCTACTTGGCCATAACTGGCAACACTGCCTTTGGGTATATTGGCTATGATAGTGTAAATAACCGTTTCTTTATTAACGTCCATTCTTGCTTAAATACTCCTGACTGAGTAATTTAAATTGCTGCCAGATTTTACGCGCTACAGGCCCATGATGCATAGCATGCTGACGAAAGGCTCTAATTTGCGCACTGAACTGGTGCTCTCTGTCGGTTACAATGATTTGCTGTAATGAGCCAGCGGCTATTTCTTTTTTACAATGCCCTAAACTCATCATTGCCCAACCCGCCCCTGAAAGTAGAAAAGACTTCAAGGTAGATATATCATCAATTTTCATCACCGCAGCCCCTTTTGAATAGGAAAGTCTATCGCTGTCTATGCTCAAGCCACTTTCAAACATAGCCAAACAGGGGTAAAGCTGTAATTCATCATAGCTAAGCTGCTTAGGTAAAACCCCTTTAGCTCCTACAATGCCAATATCTAGTTTACCAATGGGTAAGCTTTCTAAATCGCCAGTTGCATGAAATAAATCAAACCACGGGCCTATTCCAAGCTCTGCTTGACCGGTATTAACTTGTTCTAAAGATACAAACCGCTTACCACTGGTTAAACGAAATTCGGTACTCGAAAAATGCTTAAAAGTATTACTTATGATCTCGTTATAACTTTGCATATGACAAATTTGCTCGTAGCAGACTCTATATTGCGCTTCATTGCCTAATGCCAGCTCTGTTGCGAGCTGAGTAAGTTGCTCATTAGCGGCTAATAACTGTTTAGCCTCGCGATGAAAAATACGTCCCTTTTCGGTAAGTTGTAAGCGATAATGAGAACGGTCCAGTAGGTCAAAGCCTAACTTAGCTTCTAAGTTTTTAATCGCCAATGTGAGCGCTGGTTGCGTTTTATGTAGCTTTAATGCCGCTCCACTTAAACTCGCGCTTTGCACAATAGCATCTAATATTTGTAATTGGTTAAGTTTCATCGGCCACTCAGCACATCATAAGTAAAACTTATTGAGTTTCTAAAATTTAATGAATTTTATTTTATATGTTTGCAGCGTATGCTGCACACACTTATTTAGCCTTTTTTTATCATGGAGATATCATGCCACTGTTTCGCTTATGTTTACTATCTGCGACATTACTAAGTTTAATAGGCTGCTCAGAGCCCGAGAATATAGCTAAAGAAGAGCCTATTCGCCCGGTTAAATTATTTAGCATTGGTCATGATTCACAAACTAACATTCGCAGCTTCCCCGCTGAAGTGGTTGCAAACCAAGGCTCATATCTTGCTTTTAGGGTCAACGGTGAGTTGGTTGAATTTCCTGTATTAGCTGGTGAACAAGTTGAAAAAGGACAACTATTGGCTAAGTTAGATCCTGAGGATTTTCAATTACAATATAACGAACGTAAAGCACGATACGAACTGGCAAAATCACAGCTAAAACGCATTAAACAATTATTCGACAAAAACATCACGAGTCAATCAGAGCTTGATCAAGCGGTTGCTAACGAGCAAGTTGCCGAGTCAGCCTTTAAAATTGCAGAAACCAATTTAGAATACAGTGAGCTTCGTGCTCCTTTTGCTGGCATAGTAGCTAAAGTGTTCGTAAAAAACTTTGAGAGTATTCAAGCAAAACAAAATGTTCTGCGCCTAGAAACTCGCGATTTTATGGATGTAGAAATACAGGTTCCTGAAAAAATCGTGGCGCGCATTCAAAAAGATACCCAATACCAACCTATGGTTGAATTTGATGGCTATCACGACAAGCAATACAAACTCACACTAAAAGAATGGGATACTCAAGCCGATCCGGCAACGCTTACCTATAAAGTGGTGTTTTCATTACCGGTGCCAAAAGATTTTAATTTGCTTGCGGGTATGTCTGGGCAAGTGATGATAGATTTAAGTAAAGTAACTCGCTCACAAACTCCCTACACTATTTTACCAATTGAGTCGGTATTTTCAGATCCGAATAAAAGCCTAAGCGATAATGCTTATGTGTGGGTTTTTAATCAGCAAACTGGCACTGTACATAAGCAAGCAGTACAAGTAGGTCAATTACATCACGACACTATTGAAGTGCTTAGCGGCGTAAAAGAAGGCCAACAAATTGTGTCTGCCGGTGTTCACTCTTTACAAGAAGGCATGTCTGTTCGCCCTTGGAATAAAGAGCGAGGCTTATAATTATGGGCTTTGCGCAACTATCTATTGAAAAGAAAGTCATTAGCTGGATGTTTACGTTGTTGCTATTAATAGGCGGCAGCGTGTCTTACTTTGATTTAGGCCAGCTAGAAGACCCTGAGTTTACTTTGAAAAAAGCCATGGTAATCACTTTGTATCCGGGCGCATCTCCACAGCAGGTAGAAGAAGAAGTAACATTTCCAATTGAAAACGCCATCCAACAGCTCCCCTATGTTGATTATGTCACCTCTATTTCATCTAATGGTAAATCACAAATTACCGTAGAAATGAAAAGTAACTATCGTAAACAAGAGCTAAGGCAAATATGGGATGAAATGCGTCGAAAAATTAACGACCTAAGTCCGTCGCTGCCAAGTGGTGTTTACCCGAGTAATGTAATTGATGATTTTGCCGATGTTTACGGCGTTATGTTTGCCGTTACTGGCGATGGCTACTCTTATGATGAATTAAAAGACTATGTTGACTATTTAAAGCGTGAACTTGTTTTAGTCAAAGGTGTGAGCAAAGTCACAATTGCTGGGCAACAACAACCACAAGTAATGGTTGAGGTATCGACCCGCAAGCTTGCACAGCTTGGTATTGCACCTAGTCATATTTATGACTTGCTGCAATCACAAAACACGGTGTCTAACGCTGGACGTATTCGTGTCGGTGATGAGTCTATTCGCTTACATCCAACCGGTGAATTTAAAGATGTAACGGAGCTGGAAACCTTATTAATCTCAAAGCCTGGTGCGAGTGAACTAATTTATTTGGGCGATGTTGCACAAGTGTACCGTGAATATGCTGAAGTACCGACCAATGTCATTCATTACAATCAACAACAGGCGCTGCTTATTGGTGTTTCGTTTATGTCTGGGGTTAATGTTGTTGATGTAGGTAAGCACATAGATGAACATTTAGCATCTCTTGAATATCAACGTCCACATGGTATTGATATTAGCTCGGTGTATAACCAACCAAAAGAAGTAGAGCAGTCTGTAGATGGTTTTATTGTTAGCCTAATAGAAGCCATTGCAATAGTTATTGTTGTGCTACTTATTTTTATGGGCTTGAAAAGCGGTGTTCTTATTGGCGGTATTTTATTACTGACGGTATTAGGCACCTTTATATTTATGAAGCTGTTTGCAATTGATCTACAGCGTATATCATTAGGCGCGCTAATTATTGCGCTAGGTATGCTGGTTGATAATGCCATTGTTGTTACCGAAGGGATTCTCATCAACCTTAAGCGCGGTCAAACAAAGCTTAAAGCCGCAGTTAATATCGTAGATCAAACGAAATGGCCACTACTGGGCGCAACGGTCATTGCAATAACTGCTTTTGCGCCTATTGGTTTAAGCTCAGATGCCAGTGGTGAATTTGCTGGCAGCTTATTTTGGGTGCTGTTTATTTCATTGCTATTAAGCTGGATCACCGCAATTACCCTCACCCCGTTTTTTGCCCATTTAATGTTTAAAGAAACCGAATTTAAACACGAACATAATCAAGAACATGAAGACCCTTATCAAGGCATCATATTCAATGGCTATAAAGCGATATTAAATTTAGCTATGCGCTTTAGAAAAACAACCTTAGTCCTTATGGTTGCCCTTTTATGCAGCGCTGTAGTGGGATTTGGCTCGGTAAAACAATCGTTTTTTCCAGCCTCAAATACACCGATGTTTTATGTGGATTACTGGCAAGATCAAGGTGCTGATATTCGTGCCACCCTTGAGGGCATAAAACAGCTCGAAGCTTATTTGCAAAAGGATGAACTGGTCACAGAAATCACCAGTACAGTTGGCCAAGGTGCGCCGCGTTTTATGCTAACTTACGCGCCAGAAAAGTCTTATCCTGCTTATGGGCAGTTAATTATTCGTGTCACCAACCGTGATGCGGTCGCTAAAGTAATGCAAAAGGTGCGTGATTACGCACAGCAACATCCGCTGTCAGCAAAGCTAAAAGTAAAGCCAATGGAAATTGGTCCGTCAACCGATGCTAAAATAGAGGCGCGGTTCTCAGGCCCCGATCCGGTGATATTAAGACAGCTATCATCTCAAGCAAAAGAAATTATCGCCAAAGACGACGGTGCCTTTAACATTCGCGATGATTGGCGTGCACGCACTAAAATGATTCGCCCCCAATTTAACGAACAAAAAGCACGCCGCTTGGGGATCACCAAGTTTGACCTTGACCAAGTTCTGTTAACGAGCCTGTCGGGTAAACAAGTGGGTGTTTATCGTGATGGTACGCAGTTGTTGCCTATTATTGCACGCTCACCAGCTAGCGAGCGCTTAAATGTAGACAGTGTTCACGATTTACAAATTTACAGCCCAGTATTACGCGTGTTTGTGCCGGTAACTCAAGTAGTTGATGAATTTATTGTTGAGTGGGAAGACAGCTTAATTATGCGTCGTGATCGTAAACGTACCATAACGGTAATGGCAGATCATGATGTATTGGGTGATGAAACACCTGCAAAATTATTTGCTCGGGTTCGCGCTGAAGTTGAAGCAATTGATTTACCGCGAGGCTATGAAATGCAATGGGGCGGTGAGTTCGAATCATCAAGCAAAGCGAAAAAGGCTATTTTTGGTTCGTTACCGCTGGGTTATTTAGCCATGTTTGCGGTAACAGTATTACTGTTTAACTCAGTTAAAAAGCCCTTAGTTATATGGGCAACCGTGCCATTGGCTATTATTGGTGTAAGCGCAGGCTTATTAGTAATGAACGCCCCCTTTAGCTTTATGGCGCTACTGGGTTTATTAAGCTTAAGCGGCATGCTGATTAAAAACGGTATTGTATTGGTCGATCAAATAAACTTAGAACTTAGTGAAGGAAAATCACCCTATCAAGCTGTGTTTGACTCAGGCGTAAGCCGTGTGCGCCCTGTAGCCATGGCCGCTATCACTACAATACTTGGCATGATCCCATTATTATTTGACGTATTCTTTCAATCAATGGCGGTCACCATTATGTTTGGCTTAGGTTTTGCCACCATACTAACCCTGATTGTGGTGCCGGTTTTATACACTGTGGTGTTTAGAATTGACTACCCTAAACAGCCTTAATCATTAATAAAAAAACGCAGCCTAGGCTGCGTTTTTTATTTGCTTGATTTATACCAACTTAATTACTTTTTTAAGCTTAACGTGCTACTGCTCTTAGCTTTAGTTCCTGATGCGGAATTGGCTTTATTGGCATTTGATTTACCAACATAGGTGGTTGAACGTTTCTGATAAGGCGTATTACGGCTGCTTTTGTTGGCTTGCTTATGTTGTTCGTTGTTCTTTGTACCTCGAGGCTTGTCACCTTGATACTCACGCTTATGCACTGATTTTGCTTGGTTGCTTATGGTTAGCCCAACGTTATTATTCGATGTACTATCGTCATACAACGAGTGTTCTTGTGTTTTACCTGAATCAGCAATCGAGTCGTTAATAACCGCCATTTCTGCATCGCTTAAATGACGCCATTGCCCTACTTTTAACCCTTTAAGGGTTACATTCATAATACGCACACGCTTTAATGTAACCACTTCGTAGCCTAAATATTCACACATACGACGGATTTGACGATTTAAACCTTGAGTTAAAATAATAGTGAATTGCTGGGCACCCGTTTGCGTCACTTTACATTTTTTGGTCACGGTATCTAAAATAGGAATACCGTTTGCCATTTTATTCACAAACTGGCGGTTTAGTGGTTTATCTACGGTAACCACGTATTCTTTTTCGTGGTTATTGCCAGCACGAAGGATTTTATTAACGATATCCCCTTCATTGGTTAAAAAAATCAACCCCTCTGAGGGCCTATCCAAGCGACCAATAGGAAAGATACGGTCAGGATAATTAACCGCTTTTACAATATTACTTTGAATTTTTCGTTCTGTGGTACAGGTAATACCGACTGGTTTATTGTAAGCAATGTAAACCCGTTTTGGTGGTGCTTTTAATGGCTTACCATCAACCAATACCACATCGCTTTGTGCGACTTTAACACCCATTTCGGGTAATTCGCCATTAACAGTAACACGACCTTGCTCAATATATTTATCGGCTTCACGGCGTGAGCAAAACCCTGTTTCACTAATAAATTTATTTAAACGCTTTAAGTCTGTCATATGGCAAATCTTCTTAAATATAAAGGCGCATAGTTTAAACTACTCAAGCTATTTTTTCGCGCTTAATTTGCGCTAATTTACGCCATAGGTATTCAAGAGGCCCTTGCTTAAAATAACGACAGTAGAGTGCAGTAAACATAAGCTGTACAACCACTAAGCAAATAGCAACAAGCCAATAATCAATGCGGTTAAAACTAAGCGCCCACTGAGGGAAAAGCACTTTAAACAATAATAACTGCATAATGGTTTGGCTTATGTATAAAGTAAACGCTAACCGCCCTACGTGTTGAATGAGCCCCCCTATTTGCGCGCTGTTATTGCATAGTTTAACGATTAAATGAATATAAAGCAGCGCCACACATAAAGCAGCCAGTTCATTAACAGGCTCTTGTAACGCATAACCAATACCTTGTTCATATGACTCTAACACTAATCGTAAGCTAGTCAGCAACACACTTAACACAGCAAGTTTAATTAGCCCCGACCGGCTAAATCCATCACTAAACACATTACATTTGTAGGCAACAATACCAATTAGCATAAAGCCAGCACTTGCCCACAGTAATAAAATAGGCACTGTTAGCAACATATAAATGCTCATTGTTATATTTTGGCTAAAATGCGCACCAATACTTTGGTAATAACTATTATATATCTGGTAAAACTCGGGAGAATCCCTATAGAGTGGTTCTTCATTAAGCCCTAACATAAACATTGCTGTGGCAAGTAAAGCGATAAAAGTAAAAAAGGCCGCTTTGCTTTTAAGCTCTTCGTCCGTGTAATCTAAATAGCGTAATACCAGTAATGCTGACACCCCATATAAAAACAAAATGTCACCAGCCCACAGTAACAACCCATGTATTAAGCCAAACACAATAAGCCAATATAGGCGTTTTTTTAATGGCTGAATACATTGCTGACGCTGAAACTGAATATAAAGACCAGCACCAAATAATAACGTAAATAATGTGCGAAACCGCCCTTCAACAAATATAAGGCTTAAGTTGTGTAAAAAATTATCGCTAGCTGGAGGTGTGGTGAGTGGAGTGTAATTGAGTTCAAAAATTGCAAAGGAATAGCAGTTAATAAATACCAGTCCAAGTACTGCTATGCCCCTTATAAAGTCCATATTATAATTGCGCAAACCCTATCCTTTTAAATATTATCTTTATAGCTATCGGCCCATTTTACAGCTTGTTTGTATAATTTTGGTAAAAAAGCACTGTCTAAATTAATGAGTGATACCGCTTTCTCAAGCGCCCACCAACTTCCGGTTTCATATGCTTTTACCGTTTCAAGAATATAATATAAGTCATTTTTCTCACCGGTTAGTGCTACTTTAATTTCATCTGGGAATGGCAGTTTATCAACCAACAAGTCCATTGGCTTATCTAAAATAGCATCAAGTAAAGAAAACAGCCCAGTTAAAAATGCCTCACCTTGAACTTGTTTGGCGACTTTGCTGGCTATTAATTCACAAAAGCGAGCGCGAATAACACACATTTGCATAAGCTCTATCGGCTTAGTGCGCGCGGTGTGTGCTGTAACAATTAGGCTTACAAACTTTTTTAAACGTGCTTGCCCTAGGTAAACCAGCGCTTGTTTTAATGATGATATTTGGCTTTGCAGGGGAAATACACCACTATTTAATAAACGCAATAGTTTGTATGCTAGTGCTGCATCAAGCTCAAATAACCCGGTGATTACTTTCACATCAGGATCTGGCTTCATTACTTCTGAATAAATGGCAATGACAAGACCATAATTATAATGAATATCTTTTTGCTCTATCATTGCGGGGCGGGCAAAGTAATACCCTTGGAAATAATCAAACCCCATTTGGCGAGCTAATTTATATTCTTCATCGGTTTCTATTTTTTCAGCTAACAGCTTAATATTTTTGTGTTTTTTTAGCTTATTGACCACCAGTGGAATTTCATCCAGTGGCGTGAGCCGAATATCAAATTTAATTAAATTAACTAGCTTTAAAAAACGTTCCCACTGCGGTGAGTAAACAAAGTCATCAAGGGCTAATTTATAGTTACTGTGAAAGAGTTTACGGCATAGCTCGTAGGTATCGTCGGTGGGCTCTATGGTTTCGAGTAATTCAATAACCACATCTTTACAGGGTAAAAATTCGCATAAATCGAGTTTTAATGATTCAGGACCAATATTGATCAGTGCTTTTTTACCCGAAGTAATATGGCGAGTACCTAAGTTAAGCTGGTTTTCCATGATCAGGCGAGCCGTTGCTTGACCATCAGAAACACCTGGAAAGCAATTTTCAGGGCTATCGCGAAACAGTAGTTCATATGCGACTACATTTTGATTACGATTAAGGATTGCTTGCCTTGCCACAAATACCGACACATTACCTACTTTTCATTATTTCCACCAGACTAAGTAATTAAAGCGCAAATAGGAACGGATGTCACTGAACTTTAATAAATTTTTTAATATAAGTAGGTAATATAATCAGTTACAACATCATCCCAACCAAAGCGGCTGTTTTTAGCGCTATTTTTTATCGCTTGCCATTGCTTAGGATTAGCGTGATTTACATTCAATGCCTCAGATAAACTATGCAACAGTGCCTCTGCCTGAGCCAATAAGGTATCACCAGTAAAACTAAAACCAGTCACATTATGCTCAACTGTATCTTTTAAGCCGCCAACACTGTGCACAAGACAAGGCTGACCTGCTCGCATTGCCAGCATTTGGCTAATGCCACACGGCTCAAAAGAGCTAGGCATTAAAAATAAATCCCCTAGTTGATACATTAAATCACCAACACCTTGGCCATAACCTTTTAAAAACAATAAATTGCTATTTCGTGCCATCGCAGTGGTAAATAATTGTTCTAGTTTTTTATCGCCCGAGCCCAATACAATCAAACGACCATTATATTGGTTTATAACCTTGCATACCTCATCAATAGTTAAACTATTGTTGTGTGGCTGGCACAGCAGCAATACTTTTTGCTCGGTGAGCCGCCCTACACTGGTCACTAAAGGCCCTTGCTGCTCTGATGCCATAAATTGTAAAACACGATGGTGAGCAATATAGTGGCTGCTGTCTAAGTGTACGTTTTTTGCCATCCAACTAAAAAGCGTAGCTTCTATCTGCTCTAAAAGCTCGCTAAGCGTTGCCTGCTTCGGGTGTTGAGTTGTGTAATCACAGCCGTTGAGTATCCCAATCAGCTTGCCCTGCTCAGCCGCTTGTTGTAAGTCACGCTCGAGTCCTTCACCACCAAAAAAACCGCCTGCATCGTTACTCGCAATCTGCACTTCTTGGCTATAACTGGGTGAAACCACATGTACTTTATCGGCTAAATTAATAGCACTGCGCATCGGGTTAAAGCAATGAGGGTAACGGGGATCACAAAGCAATTGGCCATCATAACTTAATGAGGGAAACCACGCCTCTAAGCTAGAGTCGTCGTCTTTAAAAGGGCGAATACCTTGTAAGGCTAAGTTATGAACCGTGTACACCAAGCGCAGCTTAGCAAGTTTACGATAGCGAGGCTCAAATTTTAGTAACACCGCCACACAAGCACTGTGCCAGTCGTGTAAATGTAACGTGTTTGGTTGTTTTAAAACCCCTTGTAAAAGCGCTTCACAAATCGCGGCATTAAACAGTGCAAACTTACTCGCATCAGTAGCAAATGGACGATTGTCATCATCGTTGCAATACACACTATGTGATTGGCTGAACAAAGGGTGGCTTATTACTATTTGCCTCACTGCATTTTGCGTTTGTGGAATTTCAAACAGCGATAAAACGTGAGAGGCTGAATTAAAAGCAACGTTGACTTCACCAATAAAACGGCGCTCACCCAATTCAAAGCCATAATCAGGAATTACCACATCAATCGTTAGTCCCTGTGCCGCTAACGCTTTAGGTACGTCACGTATGACATCGGCAACACCACCGACTTTGGCATTAGGTAACGCATCATTTTCTGCGGCAACCATTAATACATGCATTTATTTACTCTTATAGTTAGCTGCAAGGCTTTCGCCTTGCTATTTAATTATTGATTTAACTTAGTGTCTAACTTTGTCAGCATCTCGCGGGTTACCAAAACAATTCCCTTTTTAGATACTCTAAAACCATTGGCTTCGTCGGTTTTACGATCATAACCAATTTCTAATCCTGGGGGGATCTCACAGCTTCTATCAATAATGGCACGTTTTATTTTACACCCACGGTTAACTATAACACCGGGTAAAATAACCGACTCTTCAATAGTACAATATGAGCGAATATGTACATTAGAAAACAACAATGACTTTCTCACTAATGAGCCTGAAATAATACAGCCACCGGATACGGTTGAATCAACAGCCATACCCCGACGATCGTCATCATCAAAAATAAACTTAGCTGGAGGAAGCTGCTCTTGATATGTCCAAATTGGCCAAGTAGGGTCGTACAAATCCAATTGAGGCTCAGGCATAACCAACTCCATGTTCGCTTCCCAAAATGAATCTAAGGTCCCTACATCGCGCCAATAAGGTTGCCCTACTTGTGCAGGATCTCTAAATGGGTAAGCAAACACATTATGCTCTTCGATAATGGCGGGAATAATGTCATGACCAAAATCACGTCCTGAGCCTTCGGTTTGTGAATCTTTTTGTAATTGCTCAAATAAAAACTCAGTATTGAAGACGTAATTACCCATTGACGCTAAACACGTACCTGGTTTGCCAGGCACAGAGCTTGGTTCAGCTGGTTTTTCGTCGAATCGCCGCACTCGATTTTCTTGATCAACGGTCATTACCCCAAAGGTGTTCGCTGCTTCTTCAACCGCGACTTCTAAACAGCATACGGTCATATCTGCACCATTTTCGACATGCTTTGCTAACAAACCGCCGTAATCCATACGATATACATGATCGCCTGACAAAATCATTACATATTTAGGTAGTTCATGGCGAATAATATCCATATTTTGAAATACCGCATCGGCAGTACCGCAATACCATTCATCACCATTACGCTGTGATGCTGGTAAAATCTCAACCGACTCGCCTAATTCCTTTTTAAAGTGCCCCCATGCACGATTTACATGGCGTATTAGCGAATGAGATTTATATTGCGTTGCAATCCCTACTCGTCTTACACCAGAGTTAATACAATTTGATAGTGGAAAATCAATAATACGGTGCTTGCCGCCAAAATAAACGGCTGGTTTTGCACGCCAGTCTGTTAGCTCATGAAGACGAGAACCTCGTCCGCCGGCTAGAATGAGTGCATAGGTGTCTCTGGTTAAATTACTTATATAGCGATTTGCATAACTGGGCATATTACTCTCTCCATTTAGTGTCAGCTATTAGTGTCAGTGTTTGTTTTTACTGTTTGCTGTGAAGTATCTAGTGGGGTTAAGTGCCATATGTCATCACAATATTGGCCTATTGTTCTGTCACTAGAAAATAAGCCACTGGCCGCGGTATTTAAAATACTCATTTGAGTCCAGTGGGTTTGATCAGCGTACGCTTTATCCACTTCACGCTGCGCTGCAATGTAACTGGCAAAGTCATGTGCGGTTAGCCATGCATCGTCTTTGCTTTTAATGCCGCTAATGACATCATCAAATAAGCCGGGTTCAAATAGATTAAAATGACCACTTTCAAGGAGATGCATCACGCTATTTAGATCTGAGTTATTCGCAATAATTTCACTGGGATTATAATGCGCTCTAATTTCGTCAATGTGCTCGGCTTGTGCGCCAAATAAGAAGAAGTTTTCAGCTCCTACTGCATCGCGGATTTCAATATTCGCGCCATCTAACGTGCCTATTGTGAGCGCACCATTCATCATAAACTTCATGTTGCCGGTACCGGATGCTTCTTTACCTGCTGTAGAAACTTGCTCCGACAAATCTGTTGCAGGACATATAGTTTCCATGGCGGTCACATTGTAATTTGGTAAAAAGGCAACTCTTAAAAACATCGATACTTCAGGGTCTTTGTTGATCACCTCAGCAACATTATTAATCAGTTTAATAATTTTCTTCGCCATCATATAACCAGGTGCGGCTTTACCTCCGAGTAATACACACCGAGGTACCATGCCTTGTGTATCGCCACGACGAATGCGGTCGTATAAATGAATAACATGTAGCACATTGAGTAACTGGCGCTTATATTCATGAATACGCTTTACCTGCACATCAAATAGCATATTTACATCAAACTCGACGCCACACTTTTGTTTTACTAAATCGACTAAACGCTGCTTGTTTTGCCGTTTTGCCTGCTGCCATGTTACGTGCAATTGCGGATCATCATAAAAACGGCGTAATTGGCTAATTTTTGCAAAGTCGCCTACCCAGTCTTTTCCTATTTTCTCACTAATAATATGGCTCAGACCCGGATTACAATAAGCAAGCCAACGCCTTGGTGTCACCCCATTGGTTTTGTTATTAAACTTTTCAGGCCATAATGAGTAAAAATCTTTAAACAAACCCGCAGTTAATAACTGGGTATGCAGTGCGGCTACGCCATTGACTGAATAACTACCAACAATGGCTAAAAAAGCCATGCGAATTTGCGGCTCTTCGCCCTCTTCAATTAATGATAAGTCTCGTTGCTTTTGCACATCACCCGGCCAATGCCTTGCAACCTCTGCTAAGAAACGGGCATTAATTTCATAAATAATTTCTAAAATACGTGGTAATAATTTAGCAAATAACCCCACTGACCACTTCTCTAATGCCTCCGGCAATAAAGTGTGATTTGTATAAGCCATGGTTTTGGTTGTGATGTTCCATGCCTGATCCCAGTCGAGTTCATGGTCGTCAACCAAAATTCGCATCAGCTCTGCAACGGCAATACTAGGATGAGTGTCGTTAAGCTGAAAAACATGATGCTGAGCAAAATCAGTAAAATTATCTCCGTATTGCTCAATCCACTGGCTCAGTACATCTTGAATGCTTGCCGATGATAAAAAGTATTGCTGGCGTAAACGCAGTTCTTTACCATTTTCACTGCTGTCGTTAGGGTACAACACCATGGTTATTTGCTCTGCGAGGTTTTTTTGTGCCACCGCTTCTGAATAACTACCGGCATTAAATTCGGCTAAATTAAATTCATCTGTAGCTTCAGACTTCCAAAGCCTAAGGGTATTAACAATATTATTTTTATAGCCCGGAATAGGAACATCATAAGGAACTGCAAGCACATCTTGGGAGCTAATCCACTGGCGATGTTCACGGCCAAATTTATCAGTATAACTTTGTACATAACCCGAGAACTTAACTCGTTTAGCTTGCTCTGGAGCGCTCAATTCCCAAGGGTGACCTTCGCGTAGCCAGTTATCTGGCTGCTCAATTTGGTTGCCTTCTTTTATTGATTGATTAAACATGCCGTATTCATAGCGAATTCCATAACCCACTACTGGCAGCGCTAAACTCGCGCAACTATCTAAAAAGCATGCCGCTAAGCGCCCCAAGCCACCATTACCTAAGCCAGCATCATGCTCTGCTTGTTCTACATTTTCCAGCTCAGTACAGTAAGCTTGCAGTGCAGTACTTACCTGAGATTCTAAATCAAGGTTGAGAACCGCATTACCCAGTGCTCTACCCATTAAAAACTCTAGCGATAAATACGCTGTTTTGCGGCGTTTTTGTTGTTTAATTTGCTGATTAGTTTCTCTGCAACGCGCAACGAGTCTATCTCTTATTGTCAGCGCCAATGCATGATATAAATACAACTGCGACTCTCCCACCACATCACGCCCTAAGGTGTAATAAAAGTGGCGAGTTAAATCATCACTTAAGGTACTTTCATCAATAACCGGGCCTTCTTGCCAGCCTTTTACCACACACACTTGCTCGTCTTGCTTAGTCATAATCTTCGCCTTCTAAATTGGCACTAAAAACCCAACTACTTTGTGCTGAAATATTCACGGTTGCATCTTCTTCAACAACAGTTGATGCGTTATTTACGCTTGATAACACTAACGCCCATGTCGCAGTAATGGGCGATTGTGGTAATTGGCAGACCACGGGCTGTTTACTGGCGTTTAAAATAATTAATAAGGCGTGCTTATTTTGCTTATCAAGTAAGCTATACATTAAAAATTGTCGCGTATCTTCATGCCAATGTGTTTCATCCATTTTTTTACCTTGCTCGGTGAACCACTTAACGGTGAAACGTTCATCAATATCATCTAAAAACACACTGTGTTTAAACGCACTGTGACCGTGCCTAATTTTTAATGCATCATCTATAAACTGAATTAAGCAATGGTTTAGTTGTGAGTCTTTCCATGCCAGCCAGCTTGTGCGGTTATTCTGGCAATAAGCGTTATTATTACCGCCTTGAGAATGGGCCATTTCACTGCCAGCGGCTATCATTGGCACTCCTTTAGAGAGCAGTAAGGTAAGTAAAAAGTTTTTTTGTTGTTGGAGCCGTAAGTTTATTATTTCAGGATCGCTACTAAATCCCTCAACTCCGCAATTAAACGAATAATTAGCGCTGTGGCCATCTTGATTGTTTTCACCATTTGCTTGGTTATGTTTGTGCTCATAACTGACTAAGTCGGCAAGGGTAAAACCATCATGGCTGGTAATAAAATTAATACTATTAAGCGGGCCGCGGTTACTGTGTTCAAAAATATCAAACGAGCCATGTAAACGCTTGGCAACATCACTAATAATGCCTTTTTCACTTTGCCAAAAGCGTTTAATCACATCACGGTATTGATCATTCCACTCACGCCAAGGAGCAGGAAAAGCACCTAACTGGTACCCGCCAGGCCCTATATCCCACGGCTCACTAATCAGTTTTACTTTATTTAATATAGGATCTTGTGCAACGGCCTGTAAAAACGTATGAGAGGCACTAAAACCCGTGCTTGAACGCCCTAAAATGGTGGCTAAATCAAATCGAAAGCCATCAACCCCCATAACTTCCACCCAATAACGCAAACTATCAAGAACCAGTTGCAAAGTTTTTGGATGATCAATATTTAAGGTGTTACCACAGCCAGTATCATTTATATATACATTGGGTTGCCCATTAATAGTGCGATAATAAGTGAGGTTATCGAAGCCACGTAAAGACAATATCGGTCCATCACTGCCGCCCTCAGCAGTATGGTTGTATACCACATCTAAAATAACTTCAATATTGGCGCGATGTAGTTCGCTGACCATCTGTTTAAATTCGTTTATATCGTCATTAACCAAATAGTCTTTGTGGGGAGTAAAAAAATTGATGCTATTGTAGCCCCAGTAATTTTGCAGGCCTTTAGTAATTAAAAACTGTTCACTTATAAACGCATGCACAGGCAAAAGCTCAATAGCGGTCACCCCTAAACTTTTTAAATGCTCAATAAAGCACAGGTGGCTTAGGCCTAAAAACGTGCCTTGCTGTACTTTTGGAATACCTGGATGACGACAGGTAGCACCTTTTACATGACACTCATAAATTACCGTATTAGCCCAGCTATGCTGTGGCTTTTTATTGGTATAAGCAACCGATGTAGTCACTTTAGATTTAGGCATATCTATCGCATTATTAACCTCGCTTTTAGTGCCTATCGGCATTTGTCCGTAATGGCGCTCGCTCCAAGTAAACTCGTTAAACAAGTCTTTTGCATACGGGTCAATCAGCAACTTATGTTCATTAAATAACATGCCCTTTTCATGGTTATACTCACCATCAACCCTAAAGCCATATAATGCGCCAGCGCTAAGTGGCGCAACGTGAATACTCCACACCCCGCCTTCATTAATATTCATAGCTATTTTTAATATTTCTGTATGGCCACTTTTATCAAATAAACAAACAAAAGCTTGGCTTGCATTAGGTGCGTATAAGGCAAAGTTGACGCCGTTGTTTTGTACAGTCGATCCCAATGGAAGAGATGCACCATGGGTAACCTCAAAGCAATTACTCATCATTCACCTTTTGTAAGTAAACAGTGGTTAAGCCACCCATCTGTAATGTGATACTGTGAACAAAGCCATGGCTTGGTTGATTAATTGAATGAATAAGTTGGCTTGGCTCATCAGTGATATTAATGCCAGAGCCAAAAAAACATGACTCATCAGTATTTAATATCACCTTATAACTGCCTTTAGCAGGCACGCCTAAGGTAAAATGTTGATAAGCAGTAGGGGTAAAATTAGCGACAACAACCATAAAATCGTCAGCACTTTTAGCATAACGAATAAAGCTAAATATACTTTGCTGATTGTTATTATTATCTATCCATGAAAAGCCTGTAGCACAGCTATCAAGCTCATAAAGTGCTGGGTGGGCTTGGTACACATGATTAAGGCGTTTTACCGTATCTTGAATACCTTGATGACTTTGATGCTCAAGCAAGTGCCAGTCTATTGAATGGTCATGATCCCACTCTTTTCGCTGTGCTATTTCGGCGCCCATAAACAGAAGTTTTTTTCCTGGATGCGCCCACATGAACGCATAATAAGCCCGTAAATTAGCAAACTGTTGCCAATCGTCACCGGGCATTTTGTTTAGAAGTGAACCTTTACCGTGGACTACTTCATCATGACTCAGTGGTAAAATGTAATTTTCACTAAAAGCATACACCATAGAAAATGTCATTTTATGATGGTGGTATTTCCTAAATAGTGAGTCTTGCTGCATGTAATGCAGGCTGTCGTTCATCCAGCCCATATTCCATTTGTAACCAAAGCCCAAACCATTATGCTCAACACTTTGTGTCACCCCAGGCCACGCCGTTGACTCCTCAGCAACCATCATAATACCGGGGTTATTTTTATAACTGCGTATGTTTACCTGTTTAAGGCACTCAATTGCCCCTAAGTTTTCTCTGCCACCGTAGCAATTAGCCACCCATTGCCCTTCTTTTCGGCTGTAATCAAGATACAACATAGATGCCACCGCATCTACTCGCAGTCCATCTATGCCAAATTGACTGAGCCAATACATTGCATTTGATATTAAAAAGCTTTTAACTTCAGGGCGATCGTAATTATAAATATAGGTATTCCAATCAGGGTGAAAACCTTGACGCATATCAGCATGTTCATATAAATGGGTGCCATCAAAACAATGTAACCCATGAGGGTCGCTTGGAAAGTGCCCCGGCACCCAATCCAGTAAAATACCGATATTGGCTTTATGGCATTGCTCAACTAAGTATTTAAAGCTGTTGTAATCACCAAAGCGGCTTGTAGGCGCAAACAAGCCTACCGGTTGATAACCCCAAGAACCATCAAACGGGTATTCACTAATAGGCATAAGTTGTAAATGCGTAAACCCCATTTTAACCACGTAACTTACAAGCTTATCTGCCAGCTCGCTGTAGCTTAAGTAACGATTATGCTCAGCGCGTTGCCAAGAACCTAAGTGCACTTCATAAATACTAATAGCGGCATCAATATGATTACGCTTTTGCCTATTTTTGATCGCTTGTTCACTAAGCGTGATAGGGGTGGGTTTGTATTGTAAAATGCTTGCTGTACCTGGCGCTTGCTGCATTTTAAAAGCAAAGGGATCGGCTTTATCTAAAACTTCACCACTGAGTGTGGTGATAGCAAATTTGTAGCACATATCGGCGCACAGCTCCGGGATAAATAACTCCCATACTCCACTGGCCGGATGAAATCGCATAAAGTGACGATTGGACTGCCAAAAGTTAAATTCACCAATCACTGAAACGCTGGCAGCATTTGGCGCCCACACACAAAAACGAACACCGTCTACGCCTTGTTGAGTAATAAATTGCGCGCCTAAGTGCGCATAAGCATGCTCAAGACTCCCTTCATTGAACAAGTACATTGCTTGCTCATCAAGGGTACTACTAAAACTGTATTCATCGTAAAAGGTAATATTATTGTTTTTATAGCTAACACGGCATTGATACACACTGCTCGGCATGTTTGATAGCTCAGCTATAAATAAATCACTTTGTTTATAGCGCAATGCAGTAATTGTTTGATCACCAATTAACAACTCAACCTGCAGTGCTGCTGGCAAATACACTCGAACTTCTATGCCGCTTTGTGTACAGTGCGCTCCTAAAAAACTAAACGGGTCTTTAAAGCGTCCTGCTGCGAGCGCAGTAACTTGTGAATCATAATCAGTCACTGGCGTTGATTTCATATTTTTTATACTGCCCATTTACCCATTCCTCATTGAATGTATTGCAGTCAAAAGTGATGCATTATCAGTAAAAATATCCTCGCACGTATGTGTTAACACCCGTCTCCAATTGGGATATTCTTTATCTGTACCCGGAATGTTAACTGGGTAGCATTGTTTGTCTAAGTCATCAATTTGTAGGGCAAATAATCGCGATGGCGACTTTGCTAAACACAAAGCCAGCGCGCTATAAATCGCAAAAGCATCGGTGTTTAATGACATGTCAGAATGTGTGTCTTGTGCATTAATAAAATCAACTAACCGTTGTTGCTCTTGTTGACGTTGCAGCACTAGCTGCTGGTGTTTAGCGGCATCAATCAGCTGATACTGTTGTTTGAGGGTTAAATCACTATGCTGCCACCAGCCAACAAATGGCGGTACGTCATGATTGGCAATCATCAGCAGGCATTGTTCGCTAAGCTCATCACGATTAACAAATTCATCATTTTGTTGTTTTTCGAAATAAAATAAACTGTTTGAAAAAATTCCACTGCTCACCAGCGCTTCTTTTACTTCAGGTGGCACAACACCTAAATCTTCGCCTATCACGACAGCCTTATTTAGGTGAGATTCTATTTTCAAAATAGCTAACAAGTGCTCGAATGGATAGTAAACATAGCAACCATCTTGGCTGTTATTATTGTTAAAGCACCACCATAAACGTCTAATTGCCATAACATGATCAATGCGTAATCCACCCACAGCATTCATATTGGCGCGTATAAGTGAGCGGTAAAAGTAATAGTTATTGTCAGCAAGGCGCTGAGGATTTATTGCTGGCAAACCCCAATTTTGGCCACTTTCAGCCCAAGGATCCGGTGGAGCTCCTACAGTCGCATCTTGGCTAAACAGTTTCTGCTGATGTTTATATTCGCTGCCCTCTTTGGCACAGCCAACTGCTAAGTCGTTAATCAAACCAATCACCATTCCTTGGTCGATACAATGTTGTTGGCATCGTGCGAGTTGGCTGTGTGCCTGCCATTGCAGGTAATGGTCGAATGTCGGCTGCGTAGTTTCTAGCATAGCAAGTACATCACGGTGCTGTTTACAAAATGCAGTAAACTCGTTATGCCGTGCTTGACTACCCTGTTGTTGAAAATGCACAAAAAGCAGTTTAAAGGCATTATATTTCTGCTCAGTAACCGTTTTATAATTGATAAAGGTTATATCTTGCTCACTGTGCGACGTTAAATAACAAGAAGATAAGTAATCATCTAAAGCGGGATTGTTAATACTATCGGGCGATAAGTTAATTGCTATATACAATGGATTGAGTAACGCGCGGTTACTGGGGTTATAGGGACTAGCGCACTCTGGGTTATCTGCAAATAATAAGTGCAGAGGATTAAGTAAAATATAATCCATTTTTTGTTTTGCACATAACGTGGTTAATTCAAGTAAATCATTAAAATCACCAATTCCCATTCCGGCTTGGTTTTTTAATGTATATAACTGAATTGATAAGCCAAGGTGTTTACTATCGGCAATTTGATAAACTTGTTTAGGGATAGACCAAATTTGTGTAGTTGCCGATTGCGCTCCCATACTCAGCAAAGCATCATAATAACCCGTAGGTAAATGGGTAAGTGGCAACGCTATTTCAATATAACGGCAGTCATTTAAAAAATACTCGCCTAATGGCGCATAGTCAGCAATTTGTTCAAATTGTAGCTTAATATTTAATGCAGGTATGTTAAGCGTAATTTTATGGTGCGCGTCGGTTTCTTTAATACGTACTTTAAGCACATTGCTAGGCTGCTTTACTAAGCTAACCGCCGGTGCAAGCGTTAACCAAGTGGCCGCATCTAATTGGTAATTTAACTTATCTATTTGCGCTGCATCACTGGTGTCAACGCCACAACACTGCAAGGCTAACTTGCGCGTTTGTTCTCTAAAAACAACGTGTTCACCAGTGTACTTAGTGTATTCATAGCCTATTCCATGCAAATAAAATAATTGCGATAGTGCGTCCATTCACCAGCCTTAATTAATGCGTTGTGTATTTACTATACTGTTCTCTGAACCAAAATTATTAGCCCGATAACCATCAGCCTGATGGTCGTTATCCCACTGCTTACCATTAATCAAATAACGAAAGTGAAACTCTTTATCAACAGGCAAACGCTGTTTACACTTAAACACACCCAACTTTTTATTTAGTTTCATTGGCACTGGCTGCCAATCATTAAACTCCCCAAGTAAACAGACATCATCAGCATCAGGATGAGAAAATTCAAACGTGACTTCTGCTTCGTTTTTTGTCTTAAAAAAGCGTTTATTCAACATAATAGGCTCCAACTAAACCGTAAGGGTTATTCATCTTTGCCACAGGCCAAACAGCTTAAATAGGCGATGTGGAATCCATTCATTCACATAAAAACAAGATTAAAGTTAAACAAAACTTTATTTACGCATTATTACAGTGCGTTATTTATTTTACTGCACTAGGTTGGTGCAGTTTTTAACCATTTTAAACAGGTTTTTAGGTAAGCTCTTTAACTGAGCAATTTTTAAACCAACTACACCCGATTAAATTTCTTTTACAACAATTCACACATAATCGTTTTTTATTACCACATTGAGGTTAAAAAACCTTTAGCTTAACAACATCATCAGCGATAATAATTATCTACCTAGCCAATGCAGATAAATATTTAAAAACTATGATTAAAAAAAGCATTCTTATTACCTCTGTTATTGTTTTTCTCACTACCATTGCTGTTGTTGGTAGTTCAATTTATACACTATATAGTAAAAAGCTTGTCTCTGTAGACCCAAAGTTAAAAGAAATTTCCGGCATTGAGTTTGATAAATATAAACGTCTGTGGGCTATTAATGACAGTGGTGACGAACCTAAGCTATATAGACTCAATGACGATGGCTCTATCGCTAAAGAGATTTTAGTCAGCAACGCAAAAAACATTGATTGGGAGGACATGACACAAAATAACTTTGGTCATTTTTTCTTGGGTGACTTTGGTAATAATAAAAATGAACGTAAGTGGCTAACCATTTATAAAATAGAAAACCCGATTGATATTAAAACAAATACCACTGAAGCCGAGATAATTAAATTTACCTACCCAGAATTAGACGGCAGTCCAATACAACCTGATCAACGCAATTATGACTTAGAAGCTTTTGTCGCTTTTGGCCGGCACTTATATTTATTTACTAAAAACCGAACTGAACCCTTTGATGGTATTACCAATGTTTACAAAGTAGGCGATCATGCAGCAAATTTTGACGCCCAGCTAATTGACTCATTTAGAACCTGCACCACCATGGAAAAGTTATGCTGGATAACCTCTGCAGCACTTAGCCCAGATAGAAAAAAACTTGCGCTACTAGACTCAACCAGCATTTGGCTGTTTGAAAATTTTAAAGGGGATAAGTTTTTCTCTGGTGATGTGTCTAAAATTGATCTTGGTATTGTGACCCAAAAAGAAGCGATCACGTTTTATGATGATAATACAATTGCCTTTACCGATGAGGAATTTAAAGGCATTGGCGGTAATGTTTATTTTTTAAAGCTCGATCAAGTTACTAAGGTAAAGGTACAGCGAAGCCACGCACAAGCCCAGTAGGTTAAAATAAATCTATTTCTGAATCGTTTTCTTGTACGTTGATTAGCTGTTCAGCGATTAAATCTTCGTATACACAAAACTTATCTCGGCCATTATTTTTAGCGTAATACAGTGCTTTGTCGGCGCTTTCTATTACAGTGATTGGGAAATCATAAGGGCTAATACGTGCTAAACCAGCACTGATCGTCATGTTTTCAACAAAAGGAAACGAAGTATTTCTGACGAGTTGTAAAAATTCTGCCATTTTATTACATATGGAATCTGCATCAGTGGGCTCAAAAACAATCACAAATTCTTCACCACCAAAGCGAAAAATTAAATCGGTTGAACGAAAAAAGTGACGCATTTTTTGCGCTAATATCAGCAGTACTTCATCACCGCAAATATGACCATACTTGTCGTTTATATTTTTAAAATGATCAATATCTAAAATAGCTAACCAAGATGTAGATGCGTATTTTTGTTGCCTTTTACCCTCATCTCGAGATGAACTGTGGACTTTTAATACTTGTTTTTCAATCAGTTGTTTTATTTTTTTCTCAAAAGTTTGTCTATTTAATAGTCCTGTTAATTTATCTCTTTCGTTTTCATGAAGAATCACTAAATAATTTTCAAAAATACGACAAAAAGCATTTAACATCACCTGGGCTGGACTATCTAGGCTGTTTGAAACCACAGAAATTGCGGCGACTGTTTTCTCTTGGCGGGTAATGGGTAACCAACGGCGTTCGATGCCATCTGTTGATTGCACCGTGATAATGCAAGCAGAACGTAAGCAGGATAAAAGCTCATCCTCGGGGTGTGCAACAATTTGTCGTTGTACCCACTCAAATTGCTTTTCACCAGTCACTTTCAAACAAAGGCTTTGTTCAATGGTAAGTTGACCCTGAATTTCTATGTCTTTATAAACTGAAACTTCTTTACACCCAATAAACTCTTGGATGGTCGATATCAAGCTGTATTCAAGTGAGTCTACGTCTCTGTTTTTTGTTATTTTGATAACTGAGTTTAGTAAATTTTCTTGCATTGTACTCCCTAAAGCAAACTGGGCATTAACAACTCATAAATTCAGCATAGACCACAGGGTATAATATGCTAATTAAAATATTGAAATACCAATGTCACCCAGTCAAATAGGGAGTTTCGGGTGAACTTTGAACAAAATATAACTTAGCTATTCGTCATGCAATTTATAAATTTTTCAGATACGAGCGTTATGGCAACCTTATCAGTGTACATAGCCTGACTATTTTTTGTAATAAAGTCAGCACATTGCGCTTGTGATTGTTTGAATTTTTGCTTACATGAGTTTACTGACTCACCAATAACTTCTTGATAAATACTTTCATCACATAAGCTATTGGCAAACTGACTCGCGCCAGTAATAATCTCATCAATATTGACGGGTGAGGATTCTAGTTTGAAAAATATGTCGCTGTAAGTTTCAACCGTTATGTTATCGCTTGAGTCAAATAAAGTGGCCTTTGCACTTAAATATGAGCCACCTATTATTAATAGGGCTGCAGCAGCTAGTGTCGTGTATTTCATAACATTTCCTTGTAATGTTTTTGAGCTGTTTTGCCAAAACGTCCTGTTTCTCACATTGTAATCAACTAGTGTTCTTGCATGTAATAACTATACTTATCAGGTTTGTTCAGTATTGGAGGATTGTGGCAAATGCAGGGGCGAAAAGCCTATTGATTTGGTCAAAAACAATCCTTGTTTCTAATAACGGGGAGATTACAATTAAGTGAGCCTAAATGCAAATAATTAATACTCACTGAATGGTTAGAAATAAATCTAATTAACGCTTAAATTTGGTTTCTAAAATTACCGATGAACGAGTGCGCTCTACCCCATCTAAATTACCTATATCGTCTAATAAGTGGCTTAACTGCTCGAGATTTTGAGCTTCGACAATGGCAATTAAATCAAATTCACCGCTAATTGCATACAACTGAGATATGGCATCTATTTGTTTTAACTCTAAGTTGGTTTTAGTCGTTAGCTTTTGTTTGACCTTTATTGAGACATGTGCAGAAACTAAGCTATTTAAAAAATCATCTCCAAAGTCAACGTTATACCCTTTAATCACCCCACTTTGCTCCAACTTAAGCATGCGACTTTGCACTGTTGAGCGGGATAAATTTAAATGCCTTGCAAGGTCAGAAATACTTGCTCTAGCGTTCGTTTTTAATACTGATAGTAGCTTTTTATCTTGGGGAGTTATCATAATGCTAATAAGGTTCGTTATTTTGACTATTATTCTAATCATTTTTCACAAAATAGCACTGCAAATTTAATCCATAACCTTTGATAATGACATTTTTAATAAGTATGAACGCATTGTATTGCTGAATAAGCCTGAGCTTATCGTTATTTTTCAGCAACGTTTTTTATGTGATTAATTTAGGTGTAAAAATGCAAGTAACCAGAGATTTATTTAACGACGTAATGGTCCCTAATTACAACCCATCTGCAGTTATTCCCGTTCGTGGTGAAGGCTCACGCGTGTGGGATCAAAATAACAACGAATTTATCGATTTTGCCGGTGGTATTGCGGTTAATTGTTTAGGTCATTGTCACCCTGCATTAGTGGGCGCACTAAAAGAGCAAGGCGAAAAAATTTGGCACTTAGCAAATGTAATGACCAATGAGCCAGCACTTCGCTTAGCTAAGAAAATGGTTGATGCTACCTTTGCAGAAAAAGTTTACTTTGCAAACTCAGGAGCTGAAGCAAACGAAGCGGCTTTAAAGTTAGCGCGTCGCTTTGCCTTGGACAAATTTGGTGCTGAAAAGTCTAAGATCATCGCTTTTAATAAAGGCTTTCATGGCCGTACTTTTTTCACTGTAACTGTAGGTGGCCAAGCCGCTTATTCTGATGGTTTTGGGCCAAAGCCTGCTGATATTGTTCATTGTGACTACAATGATATTGCTGCCCTTGAAGCCTTAATTGGCGATGATACTTGTGCAGTAATGATGGAGCCATTACAAGGTGAAGGCGGTATTGTGCCACCAACCAATGAGTTTGCACAAAAAGTACGTGAACTGTGTACTAAGCATAACGCACTGCTTATTTTTGATGAAGTACAAACCGGCGTTGGCCGTACAGGTCATTTATATGCATACGAAGGCTTAGATGTTATTCCTGATATTTTAACCACGGCAAAAGCATTAGGTGGCGGTTTCCCAATTGGCGCTATGATCACGACTACTGAAATTGCAGCACACCTAAAAATAGGGACTCATGGTTCTACCTACGGTGGTAACCCATTGGCATGTGCTGTTGCAGAAGCTGCATTTGATACAGTAAATACCCCTGCGGTTTTAAGTGGCGTAAAAGAACGTGAACAAATGTTCCGTGATGGTCTAAATGCCATTAACGAAAAATACCATGTATTTAGTGAAATCCGTGGTAAAGGCTTACTTATTGGTGCTGCATTAAATGAAAAATTTGAAGGCCGTGCTCGCGACTTCTTAGTTGCAAGTGCTAATAACGGTTTAATGAATTTAGTAGCCGGAATGAACGTTATCCGCTTTACACCTTCATTAGTAATCCCATTTGAGGATATTAAGGAAGGCTTAGCTCGCTTTGAAAAAGCAGTAAGCGAAGTTGTAAACGGTTAATCACTAAGTAAAACATATAAAGCCCTGAGATAAATGTTTACCTCAGGGCTTTATTGGAGCAAGTAGTTAATGCAAGTATTACGTCCTATTACTGTCAATGATTTTGCAGCACTTAAAGAGATTGCCATTGAATCAGGCCATGGTTTTACCTCTTTACCTGTCGATGATGGACAACTACAAGAAAAAATAGACCGTGCACAAAACAGCTTTACTAAAAATGTAAATAAGCCTATCGATGAAAGCTATTTATTTGTTTTAGAAGACAGTGACACTGGCAAAGTAATTGGTACTACCGCCATAGAAGCGGCCGTCGGTTTGTCTGTGCCTTTGTATCACTACCATTTAGGTAAAACTGTCCATCATTCACCCACCTTAAACGTTTACAATACCGTTGATATTTTAAGTATGTGTAATGACTACACAGGCTGCTCAGAAATATGTACTTTATTTTTACGTGAAGACAGCAGAAAAGGCTTAACAGGGCGGTTTTTATCACGTTCACGCTTTTTATTTATGGCACAACATAGTGAACGCTTTGCCGACACTGTAATTGCTGAAATGCGTGGCGTGAGTGATGAACAGGGGCACTCTCCATTTTGGCAATGGTTACAAGAACACTTTTTTAGTATTGAATTTCCACAAGCTGATCACTTAGTTGGTTTAGGCGATAAAGTATTTATTAGCGAGCTTATGCCTAAATACCCTATCTATGTAAACTTGCTAAGTAAAAAAGCACAAGCGGTGATTGGTCATGTTCATGATAAAACCAAGCCTGCACTTAAGTTGCTTGAAAAAGAAGGGTTTGAACATCGTGGCTACGTTGATTTATTTGACGCAGGTCCCACGGTAGAGGCAAAGCTCGGTAATATTCGCAGTATTCGTGATTCACAAGTGTGCCCAATTACCATTGGTGAACTTGAACATATTAATGAGCAAAGCTCAGATACCCTTGCTATTTGTAATCAAGGGGTTAGCGACTTTAGAGCCACGTTCACTAAACACGCTCATTATAATCAAGCAAAGCACACCTTAGTTATCAGCCAAGAAGTAGCTGATGCACTTCATTTAAATCAAGGAGATGCAGCGCGATTTTTCCGCCTGTAACACTATTTATGAACACACAACTAATTAATAACCAATGGCACGCAGGCCAAGGCCCTGCTTTTAATTCTGTTAACCCAAGCAATGGCGAAGTTGTTTGGCAAGGTAATGGTGCCAGCCCCGAACAAGTTAGCAGTGCTATTGAAGCGGCAAGAGCCGCGCAAATTCAATGGGCAGATATGCCAATTGAACAACGTATTACCATTTTAGAAAACTTCGTTGGCCAATTAAAAGAACACAGCGAAGAGTTTGCGAGCATTATTGCCCGTGAAACAGGTAAGCCACTATGGGAAACGCGTACAGAAGTCGGCGCGATGACAGGTAAGGTTGCTATTGCTATCCGTGCTTACAATGAACGTACTGGCACAACCGAAAACCCAATGCCTGGCGCAAAAGCCTTTATTCGCCACAAACCACATGGTGTAGTGGCTATTTTTGGCCCGTATAATTTCCCTGGGCATTTACCAAACGGTCATATAGTCCCTGCTATATTAGCGGGTAATACCGTGGTGTTTAAACCATCAGAACTAACTCCTCACGTAGCACAGTTTACTTTAGAGCTGTGGCTAAAAGCAGGCTTACCTGCTGGGGTTATAAACCTTGTTCAAGGTGAACTAGAAACAGGTAAAGCACTTGCCTCACATCAAGATATCGATGGCTTATTTTTTACTGGTAGCTCAAACACAGGGCATTTATTACATAAACAATTTGCAGGCCATCCAGGTAAAATCTTAGCGCTTGAAATGGGCGGTAATAACCCGCTAGTGGTTAAAGATGTTGCTGATGTGAGCGCAGCCGTTCACGATATTATTCAATCGGGCTTTATTACTTCGGGTCAGCGTTGTACTTGTGCACGTCGATTATTTATTGAAAAATCAGCCAATGGCGATGCTATTTTAGAAAAGCTGATCAGCGCAACCAAAAATATCCTTGTAGATGATAGCTTTGCTGACGATCAACCATTTATGGGTGCCATGATCAGTGAAAAAGCCGCCTTAGGCATGGTTGCAGCGCAAGCTGACCTAGTTAAACAAGGTGCTGAGGTACTCGTTGAGCTTAAACAATTAAAACCAGGCACTGGCTTTGTCAGCCCAGGTATTATTGATGTCACTAAAATCGATGAAATCGCCGATGAAGAACACTTTGGCCCGCTAATTAAAGTATATCGTTACACTGACTTTGATAGCGCTATAGCAGAGGCGAATAACACCAGCTTTGGTTTATCTGCAGGTTTACTTGCAGACAGCGAAGATGATTACAGCCACTTTTTAAAACGTATTCGTGCCGGTATTGTTAACTGGAACCGCCCTATTACAGGCGCATCAAGCGCAGCGCCATTTGGTGGCATAGGTGCCAGTGGTAACCACAGAGCTAGTGCATACTATGCTGCTGATTACTGCGCATACCCAGTGGCCTCAGTAGAGTCAGAAAAAGTTAACTTACCGCAAACCCTCGCGCCGGGCTTAATTATTGAATAACAATTTTAGAAAATTTAAGGATTTACCATGCATACTGATGTAAACACATTATTTGATAACTTATGGCAAAACTACCTAACAGTAACGCCATCAGCTGATAAAATTCATGACTTATTAGGCTCAACGCAAAAAGACGACATTATTAACGACCATATTGCACTGCGTACTTTTAACATAGAAAAAGTAGGCCTTGAAAAACTAGCTGCGCACTTTTTAGCTATTGGTTATAAAGAATGTGGTGAATATCACTTTGAAGCAAAAAAACTCTACGCCAAGCATTATGAGCATAGCGATCCGACACAGCCAAAAGTGTTTATTTCTGAATTATTAGTTGAAAAATGTTCGCCTGAGCTACAAGCAATCGTTACGGATATGGTGGCACAAATTGACGAAAGCGCTGTGACTGCCGATAATTTTTTATATTCAGGCACACATTGGCAAGTAAGCACTGATACTTACAAAAAGTTATTAGCTGAGAGCGAATATGCAGCGTGGATGTCTGCGTGGGGTTACCGTGCAAATCATTTTACTGTGAACATTAATACCTTAGCTAAATTTGATAACATCCATGATGTAAACCAAGCTCTTAAAGATGCCGGTTTTGCACTTAATACCTCAGGAGGCGAAGTAAAAGGCTCACCAGAAGTGCTATTAGAGCAATCATCAACATTAGCTGATGAATACGCTGTGACCTTTAGCGATGGCGATATGCGCATTCCTAGCTGTTTTTACGAGTTTGCTATTCGTTATCCAAAACCTGATGGGGAAATTTACACTGGATTTGTTGCAGCCTCTGCAGATAAAATTTTCGAGAGCACCAACGCACGTTAACTGTGTTGTGCTAAATTAAAAAAAGCCCATTTTTGGGCTTTTTTTGTTTCTGAGAAAAAGCTCACTTATAAATCATAAAAACAACGGCTTGTAGTCGTTTTCTAATTGTTCAAATGACAAATTACCAATAAAACGACCAAAGCTCAGCCACGTAGCAAGTCCTCTTAAATCTTTAAAATGAGGCGGCACAAATTGTGGGTTTTCAATCACACCTAAATCATGTAGTTGCGATATTAACCTAAAGTCATCAATTGATATTTTACCCACCAGCAATAGCGGTAATTGGTCAATTCTGCCAAGCTGTATCGCCACCCGAATTAAGTTATAAACCAATACAAAGCCTTTTATATAAGCAATGTCTTTAGTAAACGGTAAGCCGGTTGCGGTGCTACCTCTAAATACACGCTGTGCAAGGGTGTAGCTGTCGTCTTTTGATAACCCTTGTGCTACATAATCTCGGTATATATCTACAAACTCAGCACCATCAATCACTTTGGTGACCGCTTGAATACGGTTTACTAATTTTGATAAGCGACGTGGTGTTGATTTAAGAGTGATTATTTCGGTCAGTACTGCAAGCCCTTCTTGGGTAACGGTAGAGCTTGGCGTGCCTTTACTCAAGCAAGTTAAATAAGGTTGCGCTAAGCCATTTTGAGTGGTGCCTACATGGATCCAGCCCTCGTGCACCTCTAAAATATCTAATTCGCGCTGAGAAAACTTAACATCTTGATTAAGCTTTATATTGTTAGCTCCTGCTGCCGCATCACTGACAATTCCATCACTAAGCATTACTTCGACATTAATCCCTTGCATACTGGCATTGACCTGCTCAGACAAAATACGCACCGCATCACTGGCATCAATATTTTTAGGATCTTCAGGCAAAATGTTCGCATCAAGCAAACTTTTTAATGGCTGCTCAAGCATATTAGCAAGCTCAGATAACGATGGCTCACCAGCATGAAAAAGGTCTTTTGGATGCCCAAAAAGCTCTACCGACAAGTCATGAAATTCGGCAGTACCTCGGTACTCCAGCATATTAAGCACTGTTTTATATTCGCTACACATTTTACCCATATATTGAGTTATTGGGTTTAATTGCCCCAACTGATTAATAATATTTCGGTGCAGTGTTGAAAATGCTTGGCGCAACTCACTAGGCACAAACCCTAAATCGCGCTGTTGGTAGTAAGCACGATCTATTAAAGGATTTTTTTGGCATTTTTGCCGAAAAAACTCTTCTTTAGTCTGTTTATCCCAATTAATTGCATCGAGAATTCTAATTGGGGTTTGCAGCGCAATGAGTTGGTCGGATAAGTCACGAGTTTTTAAAAGTAACGCCTTGTCTATCATGGTAAAAGCTCAACATAGAGTGAGCTCTGAGCATAATTTATAAATTAAAAATAGCAAAGCAATATCACACATTCTTGACTATTGTTTTTATGATGATCGACCCGCATATCTATAGCGTATGAAAGAGTAAATAAAGGTGCAGACAATGAAAAATGAAATCGACAACAAACAGATTCTAGCGGTTTACGAACGTATCCAACAACGTGGTGAAACCACAGAAGAAGGTAAGCTTTATCAGGGGGTCACTGCATTTTCTGATATTGACGGCTATACCGTTTACTTACAAGGCAGTGGGGTATTATTACGCTTTGGATTTCATAATACCTACCATTTAGATTACGAACATGACAAACACAAAGACGACTTTTTGAAGAAACTTTACAACATAGCTAATGAAGAGTAATGCGACCAACAAATAGACGAAATAGACCAACTAGTTCGCGCAATTTGCAGTTTATTCACCAAGTTATTGCGCAATTAAAAGCTGAGCCTGAAAAGCTGCAACTGATAAAAAATAATCTTGCTTATTACCGCGAACAAACACACTTAAAGCGCGGTTTTTTGCTCGCGATTGAACGTTTTGATTGGGTGTTTGAAGCTACTGATAACATCGACGAAATTTGTGAGCAGATTATGGCCGATGACTATATTGGCAATCGTTTAAGACGTTATCCCTTATTATTTAAAGGTGTTGTTGAAAGCTAAACAGCGCCTTATTTTCCCCCTACTTCGCGTTAACATTTGTTTAATTTACCTCCCATATTTCTCTTTGAAACCGGATTTTGATTGCAACAACATATCTATTCCCTTTACCTTTATATAAATGCCCTGCTGGTAAAAAATACAATTAGTACTCTAATAGTTATCGCACTAACAAATAAATCACTAAAAGTTTCACTCACCTCGTAAAGAATTGATTACACTATAAAGAACAACACCAATAAAACATACAAACCATTGTTATTTAAGGACTTTAAACAAGGTCTTGAGTTGTTAATTTTGCATCATTTCATACTCATTTTGTTAATTATTTATCCATACTTTACTCTCTTACCATTTACACAAGCCTTGAATTGTTAGAGCTATTACCTTAAGCTTATCTTTATTGAACGATCAATTAATAAAAATTATGCCTAAAGTTGGAATGGAACCTGTAAGGCGTCAGCAGCTAATTGACGCGACTATAGAGTCAGTTGCTCAAAAAGGATTACAGGCGACTACTATAAATAGTATTAGTAAAAACGCTGGAATGTCATCAGGCATAATTAGCCATTACTTTGGTGGGAAACAGGGGCTAATTGAAGCAACTGTGCGTTACTTACTCTCGAACTTGAAAGACGACTTAATTAGTAAGGTTAATGAAAATACCACAGCAACTCAAAGGTTAATGTTTATTGTTGAATCAAACTTTGCGCTAGTACAACAACGAAAAGACACCACTCGGACGTGGTTAAGTTTTTGGGCGCAATCAATGCACGATAAGGAACTTCATCGTTTACAAAATGTAAACAGTAAACGCTTGCAAAGCAATTTAACCGTTTCATTTAAGCAATTAATGCCTTTAGCGCAAGCAACCCTCGCGGCTGAATTAACCGCAGCAATGATTGATGGCTTATGGCTTCGTGCCGTATTAAGCCAATCAGACGAAAATCAGTTTAAACACAGTGAATCACTAGCTAAAAACTACGTGCATTCACTTATCAAGCAATATGGAGCCTAACGTGACTACACCTATCTATCAAAACTTTATCAACGGCCAATTCCTTGCAAATAAAAGCGGCGAAACATTTGATGTAGTAAATCCTGCAACCGGCCAGGTAATTTATGCCGTTGAAGTCGCTGACCAGCATGTTCAAAACGCAGCGATAGAAAGTGCAAAACAAGGCTTTAAAGTTTGGTCAGCGATGACCCCTATTGAGCGCAGCCGTATTTTACTAAACGCCGTTGCTATTTTACGCGAGCGCAATGATGAGCTTGCACTGGTTGAAGTGCTCGATACTGGTAAACCAATGCAAGAAGCTAACTGCGTAGATGTTGAAACAGGCGCAGATGTAATTGAATATTTTGCAGGTCTTGCCCCTGCACAAGTTGGTCAACAACAAATGGTTGGCGATGACTTTTACTACACACGCAAAGAGCCTTTAGGTATTTGTGCCGGTATTGGTGCATGGAACTACCCATTACAAATTGCATGTTGGAAATCAGGCCCAGCCCTCGCAGCGGGTAATGCATTTATTTTTAAGCCGTCTGAAGAAACGCCGCTTGGTGCAATTAAATTAGCCGAGGTGTTTATTGAAGCAGGCGTCCCTGCTGGCGTATTTAATGTAGTTCAAGGCGCCGGTGAAGTAGGCCAATGGCTTACTGCACATCAAGATATTGAAAAAGTATCATTTACTGGTGAAGTAGGTACCGGTAAAAAAGTAGTCGCCAGTGCTGCAGGCACATTAAAAGATGTGACTATGGAACTAGGTGGTAAATCGCCATTATTAGTATTTGATGACGCCAACATTGAGCAAGCAGTAAGTGCTGCCATGCTAGGTAACTTTTATACCCAAGGTGAAATTTGTACGAACTGCACTCGTATTTATGTTCACAAGAATGTGTATCAACAATTTATTGATGAACTTAAAACACGTACCGAAAACAATATTATTGCCGGTGACCCGCAAGATTTAAATACTAACTTTGGCGCGCTTATTTCTAAGAAGCATCAAGATTTAGTGATGAGTTACATCGACAAAGGCCTTAAAGAAGGTGCAACATTATTAACGGGTGGTTCAACGCTTTCTCCAGCATCTGCACCAGATGGCTATTTTGTAGCGCCGACAGTGTTTGTTGATTGCAACGATGAAATGACCATCGTTAAAGAAGAAATTTTTGGCCCAGTAATGAGCGTTTTAGTATTTGATGATGAAGATGATGTAATTGCACGTGCTAACGGCACTCACTTAGGTTTAGCTGCAGGCGTTTTCACTAGCGATATTAAACGCGCTCATCGCGTAATTCATCAACTTCAAGCCGGTATTTGTTGGATTAATGCTTACGGTAACTCGCCAGCAGAAATGCCAGTGGGTGGTTATAAGCAATCGGGAATTGGTCGTGAAAATGGCATAGAAACTCTTGATCATTACACACAAACTAAATCTATTTATGTTGGCATGGCCGACATAGAAAGCCCGTTTTAAGGAATCATCATGAACTTTGATTATATTATTGTAGGTGCGGGCTCAGCAGGCTGTGTGTTAGCAAATCGCTTGTCTGAAGATTCAAGTAACAAGGTATTGTTACTTGAAACTGGCGGCAGCGATAAAAGCATCTTTATAAAAATGCCTACCGCACTGTCTATTCCAATGAATACAGATAAGTTTGCATGGCAATTTCATACGCAACCAGAGCCACACTTAGATAACCGTGAAATGCATTGCCCACGCGGTAAAGTACTTGGTGGCTCATCATCGATTAATGGCATGGTGTATGTACGTGGCCATGCTAAAGATTTTGACGAATGGCAACAACACGGCGCTAACGGCTGGGATTATCAAGCGTGTTTACCGTATTTTAAAAAAGCAGAAAGCTTTTACCTAGGTGAAAATGCTCATCGTGGTGGTAAAGGCCCACTAGGTGTTAATAACGGCAATAACATGGAAAACCCGTTATACACTGCATTTATTGAAGCGGGTGCAGAGGCTGGTTACTCAACCACAAATGACTACAATAGTGCTCAACAAGAAGGCTTTGGCCCTATGCACATGACTGTTAAAAACGGTGTGCGTAGCTCTGCTTCTCGCGAGTACTTAGACCCAATTAAGCATCGTAGCAACTTAACAATCGTTACCGGTGCACTTGCTCAGCGCGTTATTTTAGACGGTAAAAAAGCAACTGGTGTTGAATACAAACTCAATGGCGCAGTTAAAACAGCGCAAGCAAGTAAAGAGGTTATTTTAAGTGCGGGCTCTATCGGATCACCTCACCTGTTACAATTGTCAGGTATTGGTGATACGCAAGCACTTGAAAATGCAGGTGTTGAAGTAAAGCATCACTTACCAGGTGTAGGTCAAAACTTGCAAGATCATCTCGAGTTTTACTTTCAATATAAGTGTAAACAACCCATTACTTTAAACGGTAAATTAGGCTTGTTTTCAAAAGGCTTGATTGGTGCAAAATGGCTGCTTACCCGTAAAGGTTTAGGCTCAACTAATCATTTTGAATCATGTGCCTTTATTCGCTCAAAGCCAGGTGTTGAATGGCCTGACATACAGTATCACTTTTTACCGGCCGCTATGCGTTACGATGGACGCAGTGCTTTTGCAGGGCATGGTTTTCAAGTGCATGTAGGTCATAACAAACCTAAAAGTCGTGGCAGTGTCACCATTGCATCAGCTGATCCAACACAACCACCAAAAATTGTGTTTAATTATCTTGAGCATCAAGACGACATTGAAGGCTTTAGAGCGTGCGTACGTTTAACGCGTGAAATCATTGAACAACCTGCCTTTGACAATTTCCGTGGTGAAGAAATTCAACCAGGGCAACAAGTTCAAACTGATGAGCAAATTGATGCCTTTGTGCGCCAAGCAGTAGAAAGTGCTTACCACCCTTCCTGCTCTTGTAAAATGGGTGAAGACGACATGGCCGTGGTTAACTCAAACACCCAAGTGCATGGCATACAAAGCTTACGTGTGGTTGACTCGTCAATTTTTCCAACAATACCTAACGGTAATTTAAATGCACCAACCATTATGGTGGCCGAAAAAGCCGCTGATATTATTTTAGGTAATAACCCCTTAGCTCATACAGGAGTTGATGTTGTGAATGCCACTGATTGGCAAACTACACAACGAAATAAAACCCTTTAATTTAGCCTGCCATAAAGGCCACTCTTTTAAGCAAAATGCTTTAAGGAGTGCCTTTATGCGCCTTGCAGTGGCTCACAAGCATAAATAGGTTATGCCTGTGTTAATGCAAGCACAATAAAAAACGGAGTATATATGTGTTACTTTTATTCATTCTGGGAGGGCGATAATGACTATTTGGCTTAATGCTGGCATTATTTTCACCTTACTTGCGATTGTTGCTATTTTAATTAAATGGGGCAATGTACGCGTAGTAGGCGTCACACCAGTGAGAACATTCACCTTTATAGCAATCCTGTTTACCTCGGGCCTAGACGTTGGCCTCATTATGTTTCCTTTAACCGAATTTGCCGGTTATGCAGACATAAAAGCAAGCCCAGAATATGCATTTGCCAACCCTCTCTCTATTGAGTTTGGTTATTGGGGATTTTTAATTTGGGGATTTTATTTTCTTACGTGCTTTTATTTCTGTGTAATAGAACCCAAAGTAAAATTTTTTGAAATTCCATGGGTTAAATTTTTAAACAACGTAGTTATCATTGGTACTTGTGCGTTTACCGCTTACTTACTATTGAGCAACCTACCGTGGTATTTACCTGAACTCGGAGACGGCTCAAATGTTATTCCTGAGTTTTACTTAATCGTGCTTGCCGCTATTTGTTTTGCGGTGTATTCAAGCACCGATATTAAATATGTTCGTTTTTTAAGCATTTCTACTACTTGGTTGTTTATCGCGTTAATTGGTTTTATGTGGGCTGATGCCTTCTTATTTGGCGATAGCGAACTCTCTGCATTTACTAAAAACATTGGATTAATTGGTAATTACTTTGCCAACATCAATGAGTTTGTATTACCACTGAATGATTACCATGAGTTTTACCTATTTTGGTGGTTTGCGTGGAGCATAATGATTGGCCAGTTTACATCACGTTTTGTGGGTGGTTTAAAAACATACCAAGTACTCGGCGCTATGTTAATTTTCCCGTCAATACCAATCGCTATCTGGTTCAGTGTGTTATATCACTACCACGAAGCGGGCATTCCAACTGCAGGCATTAAAAACTTTGCCATGGTGTTTGTAGGTATTGTGTTTGTTATTAACTCGCTTGATTCACTGATCCGTCTATACACAGATAATTTAAACTTAACTGTAAAACGCTTTGGTAAATTTAAGTATATTGCCATGAATGTCGTCGCTTTATCATTATTAACACTGTTATTTAAACTTGAGTTTTTGCAAATTCAATGGGTTGGTGCTTTAGTTATAGGGTTATTCTTTATTTGCATTGGTTTTATTGCCTACAGCAAACTTAAAACAGTCAGCAATATCGAAGGATCGCCTAAAGCGAATAAAATTGATTACACAAAAATAGAAACTATCAGCTAGGAAATCACATGAACAATAAATTAAAACAACTTTTTATCGCTTTACCATTAACTGTTTTATCAACAACAGCAGCAGCTAACTGGTCAACAACAATTACTGCTGCATCTGATTACACCTTTAATGGTGTTACTCAAACAGATAACGATCCAGCGCTACAAGCAAGTCTTGACTATGCGTACGATAACGGTGTTTATGCCGGTGTATGGGCATCAAACGTAGATTTTGGTGATGATACCGACTTCGAACTAGATGCTTATGTAGGCCGATACATTCAGTTAAACCAACAAGTGAGCCTTGATTACGGTATTGCTTATTATACCTATCAAGGTAATAACAGTGATGGTAACTACGCAGAAGCGTATACTAAATTTGGTTACGCCAGTGACTACGGTCAAACAGAGCTTAACTTTTGGTACAGCTGGGATTACTTTGGCTACGATACAGGCCATGTGATTTCGATGATTGCGCACACTTTCGAGATTGCACCAAATCATGCAATTCGTGCCAGCTTTGATATTTCAAACTCACTCGATGGCAACAAATTTCAGTGGGATGAAGCTAAGGGCGACAAATCGTATCACCATTACCGCTTAGCGTACCAAACAAGCTATGAAGGGTTTGGTATTGAAGTAGCTGCTGAGAATACCAGCTTGGACTACGATTACGCAGATGAGCGAATTGTACTCGCTATCTCACGTACTTTTGACTTGTAATAGTTAGCTTTTGCTTTCTATAAAAAAACACGCTACCCAGTAGCGTGTTTTTTATTGCCTAGCAAAATCTTGCTTTTATAGTATTTATAGCGTTATAAATGCCACGCATAACTGACTTTAGTAAAGAAAGTACGTTGGTCACGCTCAATGCTTTTTAACGAGTCATCCTGATAGCCTTTATCTGAATAACCTAAATAAAATAGCGTTTGTGCGTTAATTTTGTATGAGTAAACCAGCTGACTACCATAATCTTTGTTGATTTCGCTAACCTGATAAAAATAAGCATCTTCATTTCTGTCTATGTCTTCAAACTGTAAAATCAGCTTAAGCATAGCTCGCATACTAAGCTTATAATAAAGCCTAAAATCAACAAGGTTGGCGGTGAAAACTCGTCGCCCTTGGTAATCATCTAAATGACTATAATTATGTCTAACATCTAACTGCCAGTGATTATTAATATCCCAAACAGCCTGTGATTGTGTAGTTAAAACATCACCTAGCTGCTCATTAGTGTAATCTATACGGCTTGCGTATTCGGCGTATAACGATAGTCTTAAATCTTTAGTAGGTCTAAAAGCCGTATATAAATAACCAATATTTTGGTTATAAAAATTGCCATTGTAGTTTTCATAGCGATTTAATAAACCAAGCTCAAATACAGACTGCTTTTGACCTTGAAAGGTCATGTAACCTTCATATTCTTCTTCAAGCAAGTCGCCATTTTGAGCCCACGTTTTATCCCAATCGGCGGTGTATGACCAAGTTGTTAGCATATCATGTTCATCACCATACCAAGTTTGACCGCCACCAAAGCCTACTTTTTCGTAGTCTACTTTTTCTTGATAACCTAAATCGGTGCGGTAATCCTCACCAATATTGTCATAGGTAGCGTAAAGCTTATAATCACGTTTATCGCGGGTCAGCTTTAATGCATAAGCCCGATCAGACTGATACTCTGCTAAATTGTAGTTATTAACTAAAAACTGCGAGTTGTTAGTATCAGCATGGGCTATTTGGTAATTAAGCGTATCTGACTGATTAAACCAATAGCTGCCATCAACCGATAACACCGTATTATGGTAATCACTACTTTCTCTATGTGTTGAAGTAACACCAATAGTGCCTTGTTGGCCAATATCATATTGGTATCGAGCCACCGCCGCCTTAGTTTTATCATTTAGGCTGGCAAAACCAGAACCTTGGTTACTAGGCAGTAAAACATTACTGTTATCGTCATCAGCAAACATAACCGCATAACTGTGGCTATCGGTTTTACCGGTGAGCTTGGCACCAATATTAGGCTCAGCTATGGTACGGGTATACAGCAGCTCAAATAAATTACTTTTGAAATATGATGCGCCATCTAAGAAAAACGGACGTTTTTCAGCGTAATAAATAGAATATGTGGTATTTACATCCAGTTCTAACGAATCGGTTTCTACTTGAGAGAAGTCAGGGTTTATGGTGGCATTAATAACTGCATCTTTAGTGACGCCCCAACGCAGATCAAGCCCTACTTCTGTATTTACATCGCCGTTATCCCACGCACCAGGTACCTGTGTTTTTTGATCGTTTCTTAATGCGGTTAAGGTTGGCGTTAATTGCAGATTCTTACTCGGTGCTAAATTATTAAATCCAGTTATTTTGTCAAACTGACACAAACTACATTTAATATCACGGTCAAAGCCTGTACTTGATAATTGATACAACACATCACGCTGATAGTTGCGCATCATCGAAAAGCCCCAAGTAGAGTCGGCTTGATTTTGTGCAAAGCGCAGAGCTTTAAACGGAATACGCATTTCAACCACGTAACCATGCTCGTTTATGGTACCGGCACTATCCCAAATAGCATCCCACGATAAATCAGATACCCACTCATCGGTATCCGTCATGCGAATGTCGCCTTGGGCGCCCAGTGGGTTTACATAAAACTCATAGCCGGTACGCTCATCGTTAAAGGTATCAATTACCAAACCGACGTTGTCATCTTGCCAAAGCGTGTCTCTATCACGAAGTGCAGCGCGAATTTTACTCGGATCGGTGTCATAAGCAACAAAAGCTACATACAAATTATGACCATCGTCATAAATATAGGCATCGGTTTTTACCGGTGGTGTGCCCTTTTCATTCGGCTCATCTTGATAATTTACCGCAACACGGGTTGCTTCTTGCCAATGCGGCTCGTTAAGCACGCCATCTACATCAATGTTTTTATTAATGTGTGCAAGTTGATAATTAAGCTTATCGGCAAGTGCATAAGGGCTGAGAGTTAAAACAAGGCTGAAGCTGATCAACAACAGCAATTTTATTATTTTTGTAGGTATAAAGTACTGCATAAACATCCATTTAGGTTTATTTACTTGTTGAAAGTAAACTTTGGTCTGGAGTGTAAATTATACAGGTACGTTTGTTAACACTTGCGCGTTAAAATTTGCAATAAAATTAACAAAAAGCTAATAATAAGTTTTAGGAAGTAGTTATGTGTCGAGAAGTTTTAATTTATTAGCCACACCATTCCAGCTATCGGCATCTTCAGGTGCAGGTTTAACTTGCGTTATACGTGGCCATATTTCTGCCAGTTCTGCATTAAGCTGGGTGAATTCTTTTTGCGATTCAGGTAGTTCATCTTCTTGATAAATGGCATCAGCTGCACACTCAGGTACACATAAACCACAGTCAATACAGTCTATTGGGCTAATAGCCAAAAAATTAGGGCCTTCAAAAAATGCATCTGCAGGGCACACCGATACGCAATCAGTGTACTTACATTTTATACAGTTTTCGGTGACTACAAACGCCATAGTGGTTTAATACCTAATATTTAACTTTACCAGCTGCGGATCATACCCAACCCTTACCAAAACACAATAAATATGTGCCAAAAGCGAACAATTTAACGTAATATATGGCGCTTATAAATTAGCGCTTTGTGCACTCCCCTTATTGTGAGCGGTATTTACTTTCCGCTATGACACCAAAAGAGATATTAATGATACGTTTAACCGAAATAAAGCTGCCGCTTGACCATGACGAAAATGCTATTGGCCAAGCCATCATCAATAAATTAAATATAAGTCCAGAGCAGCTACACAGCTACAATGTGTTTAAACGCGGTTACGATGCACGTAAAAAAAGCGCCATTTTACTGATTTACACGCTCGATGTTGAGGTAGATAACGAAGCACACCTGTTAGCCTCGTTTGAAAAAGATCAACACGTTAAAGTCTCCCCTGACACCAACTACAAATTTGTAGCACACGCTAATAGCAGCATTAAAGAGCGCCCTGTAGTAATTGGCTTTGGCCCATGTGGTTTATTTGCCGGTTTAGTACTGGCACAAATGGGCTTTAAACCAATAATTCTAGAGCGCGGTAAAGAGGTACGTGAACGCACCAAAGACACCTTTGGCTTTTGGCGTAAAAAGGCCCTCAATACCGAATCAAACGTTCAGTTTGGTGAAGGGGGTGCAGGCACGTTCTCAGACGGTAAGCTCTACAGCCAAGTAAAAGATCCTAAACATTATGGCCGTAAAGTGATCACTGAATTTGTAGAGGCTGGTGCTCCTGAAGAAATTTTATACGTTAGTAAGCCGCACATTGGTACTTTTAAACTAGTAACCATGATTGAAAAAATGCGCGCGCGAATTATAGAACTTGGTGGTGAGATTCGTTTTAGCACCCGCGTTGACGATATCCATTTAGACAACGGCCAAGTTACAGGGCTGACACTTTCTAATGGTGAAAAGCTTGAAACTCGCCATGTGGTTTTAGCGGTTGGTCACAGTGCCCGTGATACGTTTAAAATGATCCACGATAAAGGCATTTATGTTGAAGCAAAACCCTTTTCAGTAGGCTTTAGAATAGAACATAAACAATCAATGATTGATGAATGTCGCTTTGGCGATAACGCGGGTAACCCTATTTTGGGCTCTGCCGATTACAAATTGGTACACCATTGTAATAATGGCCGAACCGTATACAGTTTTTGTATGTGCCCTGGCGGCACTGTAGTTGCCGCTACCTCTGAAGAAGGCCGTGTGGTTACTAACGGTATGAGTCAATATTCTCGTAGTGAGCGAAATGCGAACAGTGCTATTGTTGTGGGTATTTCGCCAGAAAAAGATTTTCCAGGCCATCCTCTAGCTGGTATCGATTTACAGCGTAAGCTAGAAGAGCAAGCCTATGAGCTTGGTGGTAAAAATTATGATGCCCCAGCACAGCTGATTGGTGACTTTTTAAAAGGTAAATCGTCGGCTAATTTAGGCGATGTACAGCCTTCGTATACACCAGGTATAAAACTGACTGATTTAAGCAAAGTACTGCCAGCTTTTGCCATTGAAGCGCTACGTGAAGCAATTCCTGCCTTTAACAAACAAATTCGTGGCTTTTCAACCAATGATGGCTTACTCACGGGTGTAGAAACACGTACGTCTTCACCTATCAGCATCAAGCGCGATAAAACTTTCCAAAGCATTAATACCAAAGGGCTTTACCCTGCAGGTGAAGGCGCAGGTTATGCAGGCGGTATTTTATCAGCGGGTATTGATGGCATTAAAGCCGCTGAAGCGGTTGCGTTATCGATGTTAGAAAACGCTTAACTCTATTAAATTATACTTTATCGAAAAACCTCACAACGTGAGGTTTTTTTGTGCTAAAAATAACCTATGTTTTCACAAAATAGATAATAACAATGATTATAAAACGGCTACTTTTAACATTATGTGTTTGTACAATACCTAATTTACACGCAGCGGATAATAATACAGAGCTTAAAACCATTAGTGACATTCACAATGCCTATAAAAATAATACCACCACGGCTGAGCAGCTTACCCGCACTTATATCGACAGAATAAACGAGCTCAATCCTAAATATAATGCGGTAATTAGTATTGAGCCCACTGCAACTGAACAAGCCAAACAACTCGATGCGCTGTTTAAAGCCGGAAAATGGGCAGGCCCATTACATGGTATTGCGATATTACTTAAAGATAATATTGAAACAATGGGTACATTACCTACCACAGCAGGTTCACTGGCACTTAAAAATAACGTTACTAATACCGATGCCTTTGTGGTTAAACAATTACGCCAAGCAGGGGCGATTATTTTAGGCAAAGCGAACTTAAGTGAATGGGCTAATTTTCGCTCATCGTATTCGTCATCTGGCTGGAGTGCCATTGGTGGACAAACCCATAACGCCCATGATGTAACTCGTAATCCTTGTGGTTCAAGCTCGGGCTCTGCTGTGGCGGTTGCTTTAAATTTTGCGCCTATTGCGCTGGGCACAGAAACCGACGGTTCGATTACCTGCCCTGCTTCGGTTAATGGCGTGTACGCCATTAAACCCAGTATGGGGCAAGTTTCACGCGCAGGTGTGATCCCTCTTTCTAGTAGCCAAGATTCGGTAGGTCCAATGGCGCATTCTTTAAAAGATGCACTCGCGGTATTATCAGTCATTCAAGGTGAAGACTCAAACGATGTATCGACACTCAACGTAAATAGAACGCTTGATAGCATAACGCCTAAGCCATCACTGAGGATAGGCGCGTTACCTGCCAATAAGTTTACTGTGGCAACACAAAAGCTTTACGCTAAGCAGTTACAAACATTAAAAGACGCAGGTCATACCGTTGTCAATGTTGCAGTAAAAGATGACTTAAGCACGCTTTACGTTGATGAATACGCCATCCTACTTTATGACTTTAAAGCCGAAATTAACCACTACTTAAGCAAAACACCAACGCAGGTAACCGTAAAAAGTTTAGACGAGTTAATCGCATTTAATATCGCAAATAAACAGCAGGAAATGCCCTACTTTGAGCAAGATATTTTACAACAAGCTAACGCGGTTGATTTGAGTGAAAAACAACAATACAAAAGCACCAAAGCGCGCTATTAGCAATTTATACCGCAATAATAAGCTAGATATTGTAGTTGCGCCCACCGTTTCACCGGCTTGGAAAACCGATTTAATTAACGGCGATAACTTTAAAGGCAGTAGCAGTTCATTGCCTGCCATTGCAGGGACGACCCATATTACTTTACCGGTTGGCAAAGTAAGCCACTTACCGGTAGGTTTGTCGGTTATTGCTAATCAAAACGATGAAGCGGCTGCTTATGCGTTCGCTGCTATTATCGATAATGTATTAGGCACAAAAAAACCTGAGTAAACTCAGGTTTTTTAATGGCTTAGCTGTCTTACTTTTTAAGTGACAGCTTTTCGCCTTTTAAGCTTTTACGTACATTAGAAATTCGCGAGCGGTTTTTCGCTCTCGCTTCACCGGTAGCCTGGCCTGATGGCTTGTTAGCACGGGTACGGCGTAAATGCGCTGGCTTTTTACCAATCTTATCAATCAGTACTTCACGATTACTTACTTCGTAACCTTCTAAGTAAACACGTTTAATTTTTTGACCAATTAAGGTTTCAATTTCAAACAACATGTTTTCTTCTTCGCGACTCACAAACGAAATTGCTTGTCCTTGGTTACCAGCACGACCAGTACGGCCAATACGGTGAACATAATCTTCAGCAAGCCAAGGTAAATCAATATTAATAACACGCGGTAAACCGTCAATATCAATACCACGGGCCGCTACTTCTGTTGCAACTAGCACGCGTACTTTGCCTTCTTTAAATTCACGCAACGCACGACGACGATTACCTTGCGATTTATCGCCATGACATACTGCCGCTGGGATACCGTCTAAGTTAAGTTCAGTTACTAACTCATCTGCGGTTTCTTTCATGTTTACAAACACTAGCACTTGCTGCCAGTTTTTCTTACCAATCAGCTCAGAAAGCAACTCTTGCTTACGGCGCTCTTCTACTGGGTAAACCACGTGCTGTACTGTGCTTGCGGTGCTGTTAGTTTGATCAACACGAACAATTTCAGGCTGCTTTAACACTTTAGAGGCGAACTGTTTAATTGCTGCTGGGAAGGTAGCTGAAAACAATAAAATTTGACGCTCATCTGCACAGCTTTTTATTACGCTTTGCATATCATTAATAAAGCCCATATCAAGCATACGGTCAGCTTCATCAAGTACTAAGTGTTTTACTTGAGCAAGGCTTAAGTTACCTAAACGAATATGATCAAGTAAACGTCCAGGTGTTGCTACTACAACATCAACACCTTCTTTAAGCGCAATTTCTTGTCCTGCGGTATTAACACCACCAAATAAGCTCACTACTTTTAACTGAGTGTACTTAGCAAAGTCTTTAAAGTTATTCGCTATTTGCTCTGCAAGCTCACGCGTAGGCGCAAGGACTAAGGCGCTTGGCGCATTCGTAGTGCTGCAATCTGACTCAAATAACTTTTGAATAATAGGGAGTGCAAATGCAGCGGTTTTACCTGTACCGGTTTGTGCACTTGCTAAAACGTCTTTACCTTTACGAACAGCCGGAATAGCTGCGCGCTGAATGGGCGTAAGGGTGTGGTAATTAAGTTCGTCTAACGCCTGAATAAGTTCAGGGGCAAAACTAAAAGATTTAAAATTCATTGCTGTATAACCTGCGGCCACATTATCAAGGGTCGCAAATTATACAGTAAAATCGCTTAAACAGTTAGTTTTAAACAACAGAAACCGCTAATTTATAAAATGCAGGATAATTAGCGATTATCAGCTGTTGTTTAAGTTAGCTAAATGGTATTAACTCGCAAGATTTATTCCCGTTAATTCACGCCTTTATTGCACTTTTATAAATTTTACACCGTTATTTTACATTGTGTTACATAACTATTTGCATTTAAATAACCAAAACAGGTAAACTTCTTCGCCCGTTTTGTGGGGTGTATATAAATTAAAGGAAATTAATAATGATAAAAAGATGTTTAACTGCTGCGGTATTAGTAAGCGCGTTCGTTTCAATGCCGTCACAAGCAAAAAGTGGCATCAACCCATGGCAACAATGTGGTATTGGTGCAATGGTTTTCCCAGACAATGGCGTTGCGGCAGCAATTTCTAATATTATTTGGGATTTAGGAACAACGGCGGTATCGTCTAACATTTCTTCAGTAGAGAGCTGTGAAGGCGCTAACGTAAAAACAGCACAGTTTATTCAACAAACTTTTCCTGTATTAGAACAAGAAATAGCACAGGGTGAAGGCGAGTATATCTCTGCAATGCTTAACGTACGTGGTTGTGATGTAACTGCTCATCAACAAATTATCACTTCGGTACGCAGCGATTACGCAAACGCACCAATAGACAATGCACAAGCATTTTATGAATTAGTTGAAGGTAAAATTACAACTAACTTTTCATCTCAATGCGCTGCAATCTAATAATTAAAGGGCTTAACAGCCCTTTTTTTTTGGTTAAACAATGAAACCTTTATTTTATTTAATTAGCGTTTTTTTATTAATATCTTTCTCAAGTTCTGCCACGCAATCTATCTCTGTTTTAGCAAAACACCCAATATGGTTGAAATTAGGGCATTACAAAAATCAACCAACTACTATTAGTTATATTACTAACGCATCCTTTTTTATTGCAGATAACGGACGTAATGATCCTGTTGCCGAATTAAAAGCAACAATCCATGCTTTTAATAACCAGCCCTTAATGCAATGTCGCTACCCTTCTCGTTATCAATGGCTTAAAGAGCAAGGTTTAACCTTTTCAATGCCAGCTGCAGAGTGTCCAAAGTTACAGCAATGGCGAGAGCAGCAAGCAATTCACTCTGTTAGTTTAGTATTTGCCTCTGGTTATATGAGTAACCCCGCATCGTTATATGGTCATTTATTACTTAAACTTAATCGCTCAACCGAATCAAAAAACAAATTATTAGATTACAGTATTAACTATGGCGCACATGTTCCTGACAATGAAAACGGCTTAGTTTATATTCTTAAAGGCTTATTTGGTGGTTATAAAGCTGGTTTTTCAGATCAACTATTTTACCGCCACCAGCATAATTACGGCGAAATAGAGTTAAGAGACTTATGGGAATATACCCTAAATCTAAACGAGCGCGATGTAGCTTTTATTGCTAATCACTTATGGGAGATTTTAGGCACTGAATTTGATTATTACTTTGCCGATGAAAACTGCGCGTTTCATCTCGCACAAATTGTTGAGTTGATTATTGGCGATCAACTAACTAGCGAAAGCTCTCCTTGGGTAATACCTGCCACTATTTTTTCAAGGTTAAACTCGGCCACTTACCAAGGGCAATCAGCGGTTAAAAACATCACATTTACTCCCTCGCGCGACACTGTATTTTCAAAATATGTGCAATCTTTAAGTGAAAAAGAGCTCAGCTTTGCTAAACAAATTTTTGCCGAATCAGCAGTACTTAAAAACGAATCGTTTTTAGCTTTGCCAGTGCAGTCTCAAAAAGCCATTATTGGCGCTTCATTTGAACTTGTACAAGTGAAACAAATTCAAAAGCAAACTCCTGTAAAAATAAGTGAGTTAAAAAATGCGCTAATCAAAGCGCGCTTAAAGCTACCAATGGGCGAAAACAAAGTTAAATTTCAATTTACCCAGCAGCCTCCACATAAAGGCCAAAAGCCCTCTAACAGCTCAATTTCTGCGATGCACACGGCTGAGCAAACACAGTACACTATGGGTTTTAGGCTGAGCTATTTTGATACCCTTGCCTCTGATATTGCTCGCATTCCATTTTCTAATTTAGAAATGTTAGATACCGAGCTGATGTTTACAAATGGCGAAACTTACATAAACAAAATTCATTTATTAGATTTAGAGTCATTCAATCCAAACCAATTGTCTTGGGCTAATGAATCTAAGTGGTCGTGGAAAATCAATGTGGGATTCGATAGGCAGCCAGCACTGTGCAGAACCTGTAAACGCGGCTTTGTTATGGGGGGAGCCGGACAGGCTTGGCAGTTTAGCAACAACACCTTGGCCTATAGCTTAATTAATGGTTATTTGGGTGATTTAGCTAAAAACAGCCACTTTTATGATTCGTCGGTAGAGATGGGGATTATTACCGGTACTGACTCAGGTATTAAACTCAGAGCATCCTATGAAAAGTCATTCTTAAATGCTAAAAACCCAGCGCAAACCAAACTAGAACTGGCAGTGCCTATTAGCCAAGATATTGATATTAGATTAGCAGTAACACATGCCAATTCAGCTATGTGGCAGCTTAAACTCAACTACTATTGGCAATGATATAAAAAAGCAGCCTCTGTGTTTACAGCAGGCTGCTTTGAAAATTCAGTATTTAATAAATAGCCTAACAGTTTAAGATAAAATCAAAACTTTACTAATATCCACACACTGCGCTCGGCTACCGACAAAATCTTGCTCATTAAGCTGATTAATTAGCGTTTCACCTTGTTGCTGTTGCTCATCGTTAAGCGGTACATAAGGCATTCTAAACACAGGGTTTACCGCGCCGGTCATGATCATCGCGGTGTTAATGGCAATTGGGTTTGGCTCGCAAAACAGCCAGTTCATTAATGGTTGTAATGAGTTATTAAGCGCATCATTTTTACTATCCATTAATTGACGGAACAACCCTGGGATCAGGTTAGACGTAACTGAAATAACACCATGTGCTTTATGGATATGGCGTGCATCGTGTGCTTCGTCATCATTCCCAGACCAACACGCAATACCTTGTTGTTCATAGTGCGCTATACGCTCATTGCCACCACATTCTTTAACACCAATAAAGTGCTCATGCTGTGCTAGTGGTTCAATAATATCAGGGGTGAGGTCTTGACCTGTGCGCCCTGCTACGTTGTAAATAAACGCCGGACCAATATCAAGCACACGTTTAAAGTGTTCTTTAACACCGGCAATTGATGTGCGCCCGTAGTAAGGGTTAATTTGCAATGAGGCATGCATGCCGCTGGCAAAACCATATTTAGTTGCCTTAATTGCTTCGCGCGTATTATTACTTCCGGTGTTGCCTACAATCAGTAATTTATCACCAAATTTATTGGCACTGTGCGCAATTAGCATTAAGTGCTCTTCCCAGTTCATTAACTGGCCTTCACCGGTGGTGCCACCAACAACTATGCCGTCAACACCCGCTGCAATTTGTATTTCAACGAGTTCATCATACTTTGCAAGATCGATCTCACCATTGGCTAAGTAAGGTGTTTTAATTGCAGTAATAAGGCTTGCTTGTTTAATTTGTTCTAGGGTGCGCATAAAAAAATCATTGTTATTAATACTTGGCCTATTTGTACCATATTTACCGCGCTATTTGCAGTGATAGCCAGTATTTAATTATAAAATGGCTTGTGTTATTGGGTTTGATGATACAAAATAAACAACTGTATAAATAAACAGTATTTTGTTTTTTACTATTAAGCGAGCCACTATGCGTTTATCTGACTATTTAAGCACTCACTTTTATCACACTGATGAGTTATGCCAAGCACTCAACATAGACACTGAAACTCTTGAAGATTGGCAAGCTCAAAGCATTTTTCCTAAGCCAAGTTATTGCATTAAAAACCAGATGAGTTGCAGCTCTTACTCAGGCTTATATGAGTGTGAAGAATACGACGATTATTATCCCCGTGGCTGCGTAAACTGGGGACAAGGAGTTATAAAGCAAAAAATTGAGTCATCTAATCAGGCGTTTAATTTGTTTGCTCAGCACTATTCCCAATGTTTGGCTAAGCTTGCACAGCAAGGCTTTATATTTAACGAGGAACTGTTTGGCTGTGAAATAGAAGAGCATTTACAGCAAGTATGGCAACAATTTTTATGCAGCAAATATGGGGTGCTCACCCAAAATGGCTTAATTGATGAAATTGTGGCTGTGGATATTGGCAGATTATTAGTGGACGATATAACCGAACTGCGCAGCAAAGCCAGTTTAGATAAAGATGAGCGCACCCGCATTCACCCTGCCATGAAACTTTTAAATAAAGCCCTTAGCCATGGTGCCGATCACGAAAAGCAGCTCACATTACGTAGCCGCTATATTGATGCCCTTATTTTAAAATACGATTTATCGATTAAATAAAGAGTAGTGTTTGGCTAAGGGGTTTAACTATTTAAGGGATGTTGGCTTTATTAAAAATTACCAACACTGTGTTTTGCCGCTGGTTTTTGAGTGCAACGAGAAAAATAGCTCAACAACTACGCTTTGTTAATTGTAAATTTACGATTTAGATATAATTTGATTAACTGCATAAGTTAAATCATTTTTTATTACTGACTCTTCCATAATTGGTATTACCCATGAGGCACCAAGCATTTCTAAAGAGAAACGCCAATCTTTCCATAGTTTCCCTTCAATGGTATCAAGATTATCAAGTCCAAATCTTGAAGATGCCCCCCACTGAGCAATTGAAGGCAGCTTAGGATCAGCACTTTGGGCTCCAAAAATAAACGGGCGTTCCATATCGTCTGGCATGATTGCAAAGTAATACTCTACTTTTTCAGTCTTATTTAGAAATTTCGAGATAATTATCATTTTTTACCAGGCTAATAGCGATCAAATATTGAATAAAGCGACATCATTTAATCCGTCTTTGTTTAAGTTTATTGCCTTATTAATCATTTTTACCAATAGCCATTAAAACAGGCATATTTCCTTTTGAACTATTCATTATAAAAGGACTATTCACTTTAATACTTACAAAGCCACTTGCCAAAAATGCTTGTTTAACTCTTTTCTCTGACAACCCCATACCCGATGAATCATCCTCAGAAAGCCAATCCCATTGAACAAACAGACCGTCTTTTTTTAATAAAGATTTTAATAAACTTAATGTCATTTCATAATCAGGCAGAAAACCGCAAACAGACGATGCGACTATTAGATCAAATTTATTTTCTAGCTCAGGAAAATTTTGAACCAATTCACTAGATAGGTAATCACAGATAGACGTTACATTATTTAGTGCCTTTTTATCCAATAGCTTTATCATTTCAGAAGATGGATCTATCGCTACGATACTTTCAACCGATGGACTCATTAGCTGAGTCAAGGCGCCTGTACCACAGCCAAAATCTAGAACGGTTAGACCATTAATATTAATGCTATCTAAAAGCTCTGAAAATGCATTTTTTGCATACTGTTCAACACTAGGATCTACATCCCAGTTTTCAGCATACTTATCCCATTCGTTACTCAATATTCTCTCCAAAAGTAAATATTTCGTCTAAACGCCTAACGCTGAGTTAAGCGCAAAATAAAGTTAGGATGAACTGGCAGATCTCGAGCCAACTATACCTTTAATGTTTAAGTGCTTGTCTAGTTACCTTGTATTAGGCAATTTTCTGGCTCAATCAGAGCCCTTTTTACTTTTCCAGTTTTTCTATTGATTGGAAAAGCAACAACGCAATCTCCCTTTTCTTTAAGCCTATATGCAGGAAACTCGTCATATAAGTAATAGCCATCTGGCTCACCTAGAAGCTGCTTAATACTAGAACTATTTTGCTTTTGTAGATCATATTTAGCTAAAAAGTCGTTTAACATTGCCCTTCGGTTCGATATGTTATTTTGCCACATAGCCTGATTAAATGACATTTCAATTAAACTGGAATCCTTTGTTGGTTCAGAGCACGCAAAAAGAATCAAAGAAAAAGCTAGTAAGATGTATTTCATTTTTTAATCACTTTTAGTTTTCCAGCATTCAACGCATCATTGCGCAATTTGGATAATTTGGTGTTATCTGAGTTTGAAATACCAATCCTCAGACCGACACTATTATTATGAAGATCCATAGTCTTCTCTTCAGCTATATTTAAAGGGCTACTTTCATGAGCATTCGTGAATTCTTGCGCATTCTTATAGCCGATATTTCGTGATAGGGTCGCTGACTAAAAGCAATGTCTAAAGGCATCACTTTTATCATTTCGTCCATTGCGCCCAAAACGCTTGGTAGTCTCTGAGTACGCTATATCACGGGACTTCATAATCGCAGTTACATGATGAGGATGTGTTTTGAAATAAGACTTCTCATCTCAGTAAGATGTTCGTATTTATCATAGAGTGAACTTACCATTTTTAATTCCTTTTAGTTGATTACAATAAAGTCAAAAAATATTTTTAAACAATTAGCTAGCATTGAATCTCTTTATAACGGTGCAAAATCACAGCAAAAAGAATGTGTCAGTAATATCAGGCAAGCCAGCTGTAGCTATGCAAACAGCAGTGTCTTATTAAAAATTGCTATTATGAAATCGTTTTTATTATGAAACAGCTTTGGATTTAAGAGGCAGCTGAAAAGGATGATATTTTAAGAAAATATTTGGAATATGATATTTAAAAAAGAGCTGTAAGTACAGCTCCAGCATTGCTATTAGCCTAGTGGCAATTAACCAATGGTTTTGTACACATCGATATTAGTAGAAGAAATAAATGCACCTACAGCATCACCAAAGGCCTTAAAGTGTGGTGCGTTTTTATGGGCTTCGAAATGCTCATTAGACGCCCATTGCTCACTCACTAAATAGATAGTTTGCTCAGCATCGTTTTTAACTGATAGCTCGTAACGCAGGCAGCCTACTTCTTGGCGAGAGGACTGTTGTAAGTTTTCGAGCTCGGTTAAAAGGCGCTCTGCATCGCTATTTTCACTCGATAGTGTGGCAATTACCGTTAACATGGGTGTTCCTTGTTTAAAAAATAAAGGTGCAGCTTTACTGCACCTGTTTTAGCTTTAGCTCTTTGGTTATTGATCCCACTGCGGTGCAAAGTCTGGCGATGCTTGGCGGTCGTTGCAGTCAAGGCCATCTATACGTGCTATGTCTTCATCATCAAGTTTAACTTTGTCGTTAAAGTTATCTTCTAGGTTTTTACGCTTAGTCGATGATGGAATAGTGGTCATGCCATTGGCATTTTCCCATGCAATAACCACTTGCGCTGGCGTTGCATCATGCTTGTTAGCAATATCAATAATGGTTTGATTTGTTAATACCTTACCCACAACAAATGGCATATAGGCGGTAACATGAATTTTATGTTGATCGCAAAAAGCGCGCAGTTTAGTGTTGGTTAAATATGGATGTACCTCAATTTGATTAGTGAATATTTCGCGAGGATCTAAGGTTTGCATTGCCTCATTTAAGTTGGCAATGGTGAAGTTAGATACACCAATATGTTTAGTTAACCCCAGCTTTTTTGTTAATAGTAGCTCGGTTAAATATTCACTCATGGGTTCATTATTTGCGGGCGCTGGCCAATGAATTAACAATAAGTCGACATAATCAAGCTGTAGCTTCTCTAAAGATGTTTTAACACTGTCAACAAAGTCAGCTTTGTTGAGCTTGTTATTCCATACTTTGGTGGTTATAAATAATTCTTCACGAGGAATATTGCTGTCTTTAATTGCTTGGCCAACTTGCTCTTCATTGCCATATATTTGCGCGGTATCAATGTGGCGAAATCCAACTTCTAATGCCATTTTTACAGATTCATAAGCTGTTTTACCTTCTAAACGAAAAGTACCCATACCTAAATCTGGCATTTCAATTACACGTTGTGTCATAGCTTTATCCTTGTTTAGTAATAGGTTTGAAATTCAAACGACGCGTTTACTAAATACACCTATTACTTTTTTGATTTAAAATTTTGGCCTCATGTGAATACTGAGGTCATTAATTTTTATTTCAAGACTAACCTATATGAGTTCGGCTTTATTTAGCCTGAACATTATGTTTATCTAGCCTGCCACTGTATCGAGTGACTATTAAAGCCAGTAATGAAACAACGGCCCCAATCCATGCGGTATCTTTTTGTTCCATATGCTCGACTACAAGCCCCCCTGTAACAGAGCCTAAGGCTATTCCAATATTAAACGCCGCGATGTTTAACCCCGATGCGACATCTACCGCATTAGGAGTGTGCTTTTTTGCCTGTTTTACTACATAAAGCTGCAATCCTGGTACATTACCAAATGCAAATGCCCCCCATATTAAAATAGTCAGCACTGCGGCTACTTTTGATTCCATAGTAAAGGTGAAAGCCAATAAAATAATTGTTAACGCGCTAAATATAATACTCAGTGCACTAATTGGGCCTCGCTTGTCGGCTAATTTTCCGCCCCATATATTACCAACAGCTACCGACACACCATAAACCAGCATTATTAAACCAATAGCGGATGGTGCAAAGCCAGTTTGCTGCTCTAATATAGGCGCTAAATAAGTAAATGCGGTGAACGTACCGCCGTAGCCTAATATAGTCATTAAATAAACGAGCAATAAGCGCGGCTTAACAATAACCTGTAGCTGCTCTTTAAACGTCGCCGGAATAGACTGCTTTAAGTTTTTTGGTACTAAAATAGCGCTGCCAATTAGCGCAATTAAACCTAATGCCGATACCACTAAAAACGTTGCACGCCAGCCAAAGTGCTGGCCAATCCATGTTCCTAATGGCACACCCGTTACAAGCGCTACCGTAAGGCCGGTAAACATAATTGCGATAGCGCTCGCCTCTTTGTCTTTACTTACCAAGCTTGTTGCTATCATTGAGCCAATTGAGAAAAATACACCATGGGCTAAGCCTGTTAGTATGCGCGCCAGTATTAGTGTTTCGTAACTCGGCGCTTGCCAAGCTAATAAATTACCCATAACAAATAAGCCCATAAGACTTATAAGTACCACTTTTCGGTTCCAGCGACCCGTTAATGCAGTGAGTACCGGTGCGCCAATAGCTACACCAACTGCATATAAGCTCACTAGTAAGCCTGCTGATGGTAAGCTCACGCCTAAATCGTTTGCAATAGTTGGCACTAAACCCACTATAACAAACTCGGTTGTTCCAATTGCAAATGCGCTTAAGGTAAGCGCCCATAAAGCCAATGGCATAAATACATCCTCATTTTTAAGATAGATGCATAGTGTGTGTAAAAACTCCTTTGCAATAAATAGCATAAATGGCAAAATACTTTTGTTTATTTTGCAAATATAAATGAGTGAATTTATGCCTGTTCAAGCTAAAACTGAAGATCTAGAAATGTTTATTACCATTGTTGATTGTGGCAGTTTTTCCGGTGCGGCTAGTTTACTCGATTTAAATGTAGCTAAGGTTTCAAGAGCGCTATCTCGCCTCGAAAGTAGGCTAAACTGCACATTACTAAACAGAACAACTCGGCGCTTAGAACTTACCGAGGAAGGGCATATATACATAGAATATGCGCGTAAGGCTTTAAACACGCTGCTCTTCGGGGAAGAAACAATAAAGCTACTTAAGCAAGCACCTAGTGGGCACTTGCGTATAGATGCAGCAAGCCCTTTTGTTTTGCATCAACTAGCGCCACTAGTTAATGAGTTTAAAAAACAATACCCACAAATCACGCTCGATATTACCTCACACGACAATATTATTGATTTACTTGAGCGCAAAACAGATTTAGCTATTCGCATTGGAGACTTAAAAGATTCAAACCTGCATGCGAGAAAATTAGGCCAAAGTAAATTAAAATTGGTCGCAAGCGCTGATTATTTAAAAAATGCGCCACCGTTACAGCAAGTTTCAGATCTTAAAAACCATAACCTAATTGGCTTCAGTGAGCCCAATACTCTTAATCAATGGCCCTTGAAGCATAAGCAATCACTGCACTTTGATTTAAGGGCTAGCAGCGGCGAAACCATTAGGCATTTATGTATTGCTGATCAAGGCATAGCACTTCTCTCACAATTTATGATTGCAGAAGATTTAGCCAAAAAACGATTAATAGAAGTTTTACCTCACAGCGTAAGTAGCCCAAATAATCGAGAATCTATTTATGGCGTTTATTACAAAAATGGGGCGGTTTCTTCCCGTATCGTTGCATTTTTAGATTTTATACAACCGCGACTAAGTTTATAAATCACTTTTAAATTGAGTTTAAAGAGCAACTTAATGAAATAATTTACATTATTGACGGTTTTAAGATTAAGCTGAGTATAAACACTGCAGTTGCATTATTTGGATGAGGTAGTATGGATTCTTTAACACAAGTCGCATTAGGCAGTGCCGTAGGCTACGCGGTACTAGGCAATAAAGTAGGTAGAAAAACCGTTGCGTGGGGCGCTATTTTAGGCACTTTACCCGATCTAGATGTATTTTTACCCTATGGCGGCAGTGTAGAGGCATTTACCTATCATCGCGGTTTTAGCCATTCTTTATTTGTGCATTTATTAATAAGCCCGCTGATTGTGTGGCTAATATTAAAAATACACACAGGCATGCAGGCTTATAAAGCTCGTTGGTTTTGGTTAGTTTTTTTGTGCTTATCAACACATGCTTTATTAGATTCACTCACCGTTTATGGTACTCAGCTAATGTGGCCCTTAAGTGAATACCCTTTTGCGGTATCCAGCATGTTTATTATTGACCCCCTTTACACCTTACCGTTATTAATTGGTTTAGCTTTTACTTTATTACCTAAAATAAGCACAAGTAAAGCCTATAAAATCAATGCAATTACACTTAGCCTAAGCACAGCGTATTTATGCCTTGCCTTTGTGTTTAAACTCAATATTGACGACAAGGTAAAAACAGCACTGAACAATCGCGATATTGACGCAACCGGCTATATTAGTACGCCTGCCCCGCTCACTACTTTACTTTGGCGTGTAGTAGTGATGTCTGACGGTCACTACTACGAGGGTTATGCCTCCGTGTTTGACTCGCCCAGTGATGTAACCTTAAATGCCTACAATACAACACCGTCTTTAATTAAGCCTATTGACAACCAATGGGGCATACAAAGGCTACAATGGTTTACAAAAGGGTTTTATTCTATTCGCCAGCAAACCGATAACGTGATTTTGTCAGATTTAAGAATGGGTATGGAGTGCCAATACGTATTTAACTTTGTGGTAGGTGAGCAAGCTGACTCGGGTATTAAAGTGGGTAGTTTTGAGCGACTCTCTCAGCGCCCTAGCTTTAGTAATGCCGGTAATATTTGGCAGCGAATTTGGCAACCTGAAGTCTCGCTAGCATCTCCATTGGCTAAAAATAACTGCTCGTTGCCATAATTAAGGGTTAAGCAAGCACTGCCTGTAAAAAGAGCCAAACAATATTGTTGCTTAATCACTCGATTAGCAACAATGAATTAAGAATGCATGTAAGTGGTGTTTTTGCCGTTTGCCTTAGCCTGATAAACAGCGTTATCAGCATGCTTAAACAGCTCAGTAAACGTGCTGTTACTATCACTCATACATGCACCTACACTGACTGTTAGCCCTTCACTGCCCACTTTAATTTCAGCAATTAATTGGTGTAGTCTTTGGCAAAATATTAAGGTATCTGCTCTATGGGTGTCGGGCAGCATAATTAAAAACTCTTCCCCACCATAGCGTGCAACTAAATCAGTTTGTCTGCTTATTTTTTTAAGACATTGGCCTAGTTCTTTTAGCACCCTGTCGCCCTCTAAATGACCATAGGTATCGTTGATCTGTTTAAAATCATCAATATCAATCACTAATAGTGCAACTGAGCGGTGTGTTCTTTTTGCTTGTTCGAGTAATAAAACACTGCGGTAATCCATTTCACGCCTGTTTAATAGCGATGTTAGCTCATCGGTAGACGCTAAAGATTGCAAGCGCTCAGTTTGTGCTTCTAGCTTTTCCCGTGTTTTTATCAACTCATCGTAGAGCTTATCTCGTTGCGTAGCATTAAAAAAGCTCCAGTATATAAATCCCTTTTCGTCAAGCTGAGCATTAACGGTAACCGCCATTCGCTCCCCCTGAGCACTGAGCATAATTAACTGCATTTCTTGGCATTTTTTTTCGTGTATTAAGGTAGGAAGCACATAACTTTGTAAAAATATTTTTGAAGATTTAGTTAGGATTTTGTCAATATACTTGCCAATAAGTTCATTGCAATGCCAGTGTAGTTCCTTTTTAAAATAAGTATTTACATAAACAATTACGTTATCCGCATTGGTCACCAATGCGCCACTTAAAAAGTAATCAGCAGAGTAATCTGTAACTCTATTATCATCTAATTGATGCAGTGGCATTAAGGCTAACTCACAAAGTCAATAATCGAACGGCCGACTGTTTCTGGGTGAGTCATATGAATACAATGACCATGTGCGCTTATAACTTGGAGCGTCGAATTTGGAATTTCATTTGCGACAAATTCGCCTACAGATGGCGCCGCTAAAGCATCATGCTCACTTTGTAAAACTAATGATGGCTGTTTTATATGTTTAAGCGTAGCGCGATAATCAGATAAAAAAGTGGCTTCTGCAAAGGTTTTTGCAATCAGTGGATCGGTTGAACAAAAGCTCCCCGATAACTCGGCTATAAATTCATCAGGGTGAGAACTACCCATAACTAAAGGTGCTAAGTAATTGGCCCAGCCAATGTAATTTTTATCCATCAGGTTAAGTAGTTCGTGCAAGTCTTGTTTTTCAAACCCGCCAAAATAATCAGGGGGTAAATTTAAAAAGCACGGTGAAGGACAAATCATAACAAGCTGAGCAAATAACTCTGGCTGCTCAATGGCAGCAAGTGCACCAATTGTTGCGCTAACAGAGTGACCAATAAAAGTCACATCGCTAAGATCAAGTGCGCCACATATCTCAAGTACATCTTTGGCATAGCCACCAAGGGTCGAATAACGCTTTTTGTTGTATTGAGAAATATCAGACTTACCAGAGCCTACATAATCAAACAGCACTAAAGTAAAATGTTGCTCAAGCACTGGAGTAACAAACCGCCACATATTTTGGTCACAACCAAATCCGTGAGCCAAAACCAAGGTTTTATCACCCTTGCCAATTATTTTGACGTTGTTTCTTTTGCGTATTTCATTTAAGTGCGGCATTAGAATGATCCTTTTCTTTGTTCACCCAATAAAAGTAGTATATTCATTAAACATAGTGAGGACTACTGTTTATATAAATAAGTTTAACTCATTGCAAAGCTTTATACATCAATTAGTTAGATGAAAAATCATCAAGAGAAAAAGTACATACTATTGTATTAAAAAGTGTGATTATTTATTTTGCTTAGGGATAAAAACACACACTTTTGTTAACATTAAATTACATCTTTAGCAGCCGGCATCATCTTATATAAAATGGCTATTACAACCAAACGGATTAGTTCTGGTGCTCGTACTGCCCACGATAAACTTCAAATACTTTTAATACGGTGTGTTGTTCTTTTGAAAGCGCGTCAAACCAATCGTCAAATAATTCATCATCTTCTTGTTCGCTTAATGCTAAATAATGAGCAAGTAATTCAATGATGTCGTTATGAGAACACCCTAACGAATCAACTTGTTTAGCCAATATACTGTGGTCACGCTCTCTGAGAGTATCCATGACTCCTTGGTCGATTTGGTCTTGTTGTGCCTGAGCGTCACTCATAAAACTACCTCTATTAACGTTATTAAATTCTTATTATTTTGTTCGCTGAGTCTAGTTATAGCAGCCTAAATACTAATAGCCAGTACTTTTGATCTAAGTGCTTATTTTTTGACTATTTTGTGCAAATACACAGCAATTACACTGCGTTTAAGCTATTTAAAATGATTTGCAAAGGGAAAATAAATACGTTAAATTAAATGATACACTATCACATAACACTAAGGCGTTTTATGAAGCCCAATATTCACCCTGATTACCATGTGGTTGCTTTTCATGATACTGCAGCTGATTCTTACTTTATTATTGGTTCAACCATTAAAACCAATCGCACCATAGAAATTGAGGGTAAAACATATCCTTATGTTCCTATTGATGTCTCAAGTGACTCACATCCATTTTATACAGGCAAACAAAAAACGCTCGCTACTGATGGACGCGTTGCGCAATTTAATCGTCGGTTTAAAAACCTCTCTACAGCTAAAAAGGAAAGCAAATGAAAGTTTTAAGTTCATTAAAAAGTGCAAAACAACGACCAGGTTGTCAAATTGTAAAGCGCAAAGGGCGAGTATTCGTGATATGTAAAGATAACCCTAGATTTAAAGCTGTGCAGGGTATGAAGAAAAAGTAGCAAGATAAAATAATGCCGAGTTTATACTCGGCATTATTATTAGGGTCTGTTTATTTAACTACAACAGAAAACTCAGGCACTGCTTGAATAACCTTTTTCACGGTACATGTATTCACCGCAGCAATCAGCGCTTTTTTATATTTAGCTGGGAAACCTTCTGGCAAGCCAATTTCGATTGAAAAAAGCTTCTTACCGTTTTCATCTACATTTTCGTTATTTTGTGTCAGTGTCATCCCCTCGGTCGAGATCTCTCTTTGCTGACAAAATTTACGCGCATAAAAACCAGCACACAACACCATGCTTACTAAAAAATAGTCAAACGGTTCTGGATGTTCTGCATCACCACCAGCGTTTATGCTTTGGTCGCTTATAACTTCATGCTCACCAAACTTAGCACTTAACTTTTGACCATCTAACATTGAAACCGAAATTTCCATTACTAATCCTTATTTTCCAAACAATAATTCAAAAAAGCCTGGAGGCTCGTGTAATTCGTGATATTTTTTGCGCAAATTATCAATCGCCTTAAGTGGTTTTTTTGCCGACTCAAGCCCCTGCTCGTTCGCTACTTTTTTGGCTAACTGGGCTTGAATAAGCACCTTATCTAGCCCTTGCACCGACTCTTCAGCTTCTTTATAAAACTTGGCTTGCTTACTTTGCTCTATCAATTTAATAAATTCATCGATAGCGCCATTAAATTCTGCTAACTGGGTTGCTTCAACACTTTGTTTATAAGCAAGCCCAATGTTTTTCATGGTCTTTTCTAAGTCGCTCATTTCATTTGCGGCAACTGTTTGACTAAATATTAATACCATTAACAACAAAACTGCTTTCATTAATACACCCTAAAAAATAATTGTTGCATACATACTAAACTTACTGAGGTATTATATAGCATAACGCCTAGATGTCATACGGAGCACTTGTACAAGGATAAAATTGGGCTTTAAAAAGTTTACAGAGAAATGTATGTCCTTGTTTAAATTATACCGCCTGCTAACGTTTACCTGCCTTCTGTTGGGTAGTTATAGTGCTTATGCCCTAGAAGTCATATTTATTAACCCTGGTTTTTCTAACACGGAAAATGCACAGAACAGCACCGGAAACTTTTGGTTTGATGTTTCTAAAATCATGCAAAATGCAGCCACTGATTTAGATGTTACATTAACGATAAAATACGCCAACCGAAATCATATTTTAATGAAAGAGCTTATTCAGCAGGCTATAAATGATAAGCCCGATTACCTGATCCTCGTAAACGAAAAGAATGTTACCAGTAAGTACCTCTCTAAAATAGACAGTAAACATGTCCCTATTTACTTTTTATTAAATCGCCCTTCGCCTGCGTCACTTGATATGTTACGTAAAAATGGCACTAACATAGTCGGTAGTATTACCCCAAATAATCGCGTTGCAGGTAAATCATTGATGCAGCAGCTTTATAAAAAGTTTACCAATAAAACAACAACTAGCGCACATATATTGGCGTTATTAGGCGACTATGCAACGCCTGCTTCTATTATGCGCACTCAAGGGTTAATGGATTTTTTAGCGCAAACGCCGCAAGTTACTTTAATCGCTAAAGAGGTTGCCAATTGGTCTGAACAAGAAGGGTTTACAAAAACTTTGGCGTATATGCATCAAGCCCCTGAAATTAACATTATTTGGTGTGCAAATGACGCCATTGCTTTTGGCGCAAAAAGGGCATTAAAACAGCTAAACATGCAATCTCAGGTTATTGTGGGCGGTATTAACTGGGAGGTTCCACCTAATAATGGTTCAGAGCTTGATGTATCTATAGGAGGTCATGTTTTGTTAGGTGCTTATGCTCTGGTTAATCTGTTCGACAACCATACGCAACCAAAACTTAGTCCTTTGCTTCATCGTTCAGCTGATATTTTTGACCCACTTACTGATGAAAACACCCCCTTATATAAGGCGATAAATACAACAGGTCTAGCAGAAATAAACTTTATACAGTTTAGTAAAACACGCGCTGACTGGCATAAATTCACAATAGAAAATCTACTTTTAGCGCTTAAACAATAGCACTGTAAAGCCCCTTTACAGTGCGGTTACTTTATTTAAAACTCTGAATGTAATTGTTTGCGTTATTTATGCCTTATTAGATAGCCAAAGCGTTTGATAGGGTGCTAACTGCATGGTTTGTAACGCGTCATCGAGTGTTGTATTAGAAATTAGCTCAACCCATTGCTGGGTATTTATTAAGTTTAAGTCGGCTAAGGTTAAGCTTTGTGGCTGACTGCTAATATTATAAACACAAAAAATACTTTGTTGGCGGTCTATACTTTGTCGCCAAAAACCAAATAACCCCTCTCCTAAGTGCAAAGTAAATTGTGTAGCATTAGGATGGAATGCAGCTTGCCTTTTACGCACTGATAATAACTGTTTTATTCCCTTGAACACCTGGTAATGGTGGCTGTATTTTTCTTCAATAGCCGCTAATAATTTTGATTCTTGCCAGCGATGACGATTAATTGCGCGATTGTGCTGCGAATTTTCAAAGCGCTCATAGTCATTAGTTGTGCCAAGTAAACTATGTATGTATAGCCCCGGTATTCCTTCCATAGCAAACATAATGGCATGGGCACACAAAAAACGCTCAAGGCCATATTTATCTGCGCCATTATGCGTACCTTGTAAGGCATCAAACAAGGCAATATTTAGCTCATAGGGGGTATGTGTACCATCGTGACTGGTGCGCATTGAAACACGACCCCCAAATTGCATGGTCGTACTTACTAACGAAGCAACTTCACTCGGTTGTAATAAGCCTTCAATTGGCCTCAAACCAATGCCATCATGAGAGGCTATAAAATTAAAATATGCGGTACCGTTTTGCGCTGGCGGCATGCTCATCATCCAGTGCTTAAGCGCGGTACTATCACCACTAAGTAAAGTGTGCAATAACAACGGCGGCAAAGCAAAGTTATAAATTGCATGGGCTTCGTTGGCATTACCAAAGTAAGATAGATTTTCTTGATTAGGAATATTGGTTTCGGTAATAATCACTACACTGGGCTCAGCATGCTCAATCAGCGTTCGCAGTAAACGCACCACTTCATGCGTTTGTGGCAAGTTTATACAACTGGTATTAAGTTGTTTCCATAAAAAGGCCACAGCATCAAGGCGAAATAGGCGAATACCGTTATCTAAATAGTGGCGAATAATGCCAACAAACTCTTTTAAAACCTCAGGGTTTTCAAAATTAAAATCCACTTGATCATGACTAAATGTACACCATACATGCTTATCACCGCTTGCTGTGGCGACCGTATGTAATAATGGCGAAGTTCGTGGGCGCACTACTTGGCTTAAATCGTCAGTTAAACTGGCTGTTTTAAAATAGTCTTTCCCTGGGTGTGTATCGGTTAAAAAGTTTTCAAACCAAAGGCTTCGGCTAGAACAATGATTAATCACTAAATCAGCCATTAACTTTACATCGTTGGCAATCGCGTTAATATCTTGCCAATCGCCCAGCGCTTCATTAACTTGCGCATAGTTCATTACCGCAAACCCTTCATCTGAGCTGTACGGATAAAAAGGTAAAATATGCAGTGCATTAAGCTGGTGATCGCACTGCTCTTTTATAAAGCGATGCAAGGTTTTTAACGGCGCCTCAAGGGGAGTTCCAACTACTAACTCACTGTCTTCATGATTTATTATAGAATCGCCATAGGCAATTAAAACAATATCTTGTTCATCCCAGCGGTTAGTATGCGGCGTGGGATCGCGAAGTGGGTTATTACCTAGTATCAAGGTGATTAATTCTTCAGCCAACTCAGCTACCGACATAGGTAACTCAACCCCTTGATAAATAGTATGTAAATGTTGTTCGACTCGTTGAAAAAACTGTTCCCTAACTATGTCCACAGGCGCCTCGTTTAAGTATACCAATTTAACTGTATTGTTCGTTATCAAGCTCAACGGCTTCTTTTAATCGATCTAGTACATCGGGCATCGCCGAGGCTACACGGTTCCAACTTGGCACAAATGGCGCTTCCATTGGGTTTTCTAAAAAGTGTTGGCCAGCATTCATAATATTTTGTGCAAACATTTCTACCGCTTTTTCTTCTTGATGAATATCAAGTGTTAAGCCGTTCATTAACGCATCATTATGATAGGTTTCAATAAAGTCTAAACCAATGCGGTAATATGTCGCTTTTAATGAGCGAATGGTTTCGCTGGTAAAGGTAACCCCCTGGGTCGCTAGCTTTCTAAATAACGCTTTGGTTATATCAATAGACATTTTAGAAAGGCCAGCAGTTTGGTCATCCAGCGATAATTCTTGGTGTTTATGATCGTAGTTATCGGCAATATCAACTTGGCATAAGCGGTTATGGGAGTAATTACGGTACATCTCGCTTAATACGCCAATTTCTAATCCCCAGTCACTAGGAATACGAATATCGTTTAATACATCGCGTCTAAACGAAAATTCACCGGCTAATGGGTAACGAAACGAGTCCATATACTCAAGGTAGTCTCTGCTGCCTAATATGGTTTTAAACGAGCGTAATAACGGAGTAACCAGTAAACGCGATACTCGACCATTTATTTTTCCATTGGCAGTACGCGGGTAAAAGCCTTTACAAAATTCATAGTTAAATCGAGGATGTGCAACGGGATAAATTAATCGCGCTAATAAGCCTCGGTCATAAGTTAAAATATCGCAATCATGTAGTGCTATTGACTCAACCTCCGCGGTAGCGAGTTTATAGCCCATGCAATACCACACATTACGGCCTTTACCGAGCTCGCGTGGCGCCACACCTAAAGCTTGAAGCTCTTTATCGAGCGCCTGCAAACGTGGGCCATCGTTCCACAACACTTTATGGTTTTGATCAAGCGATTTAAAAAAGTTCAATGCATAGCGATACTGGCTTTCGTCGGCTCTGTCTAAGCCTATAGTTATTTGCGATAAATACGGTACTTGTTGCAGCTCTTTAACAATATTTTGTAAAGCAGGGCCTTCTAACTCACTAAATAATGAAGGCAATATAAGCCCCATTGGTCGCTGTTTACTAAAGCCAAGTAACTCTTTTTCTAAATCGTCTACGGGTCTATTGGCAATGTTATGTAGTGTTGTAATAATGCCATTTTGATAAAAATCAGCCATGTAAACTATACTCCTCAGAACTGGGTAAAATACTGTTAATACAAGGTAGTGCTGTAATTTCTTCAACCCAGCCTAGCGGTGCCGGCAATTGAGAATAGCGCGCTTTGTTATAGGTTAATTTAACTGGCTTTTTACTCTCTGGATTGGTAATGATGATGGCGATATCAGCCTCTTCTAGCATTTGCTTATCGTTTTCACTATCCCCTAGCGCAATAATGCTCAGCGCTTTAGTAAACTGCGTATTAAACTGCTGCACTAACCATTGCTGAGCCATGCTTTTATCGGTATTTTTTCCAATGTGAACAAAGCGCCCGCCTACTTTAACCTCGTAGCCATATACTGATATCGCATTGATAAATTCATTTAGTTGCTGCTCATCGCCATGCCAGTAGAGCGGATCTGAGTATTGACGGGTTTGTGCTTGCGTTGCTTGTAGCTGGTTTAATCCTGTCATTTTCATTACCTGCTCACTGGTCAGCTCACTAAACAAACTATATTGGTCGCCGTAGTCTTTTTTTAAGCGTTTTAAATCAGTCCATAAATTGCTAATGGGTGCAGCAAACGAGTAACACCAGTAGCCTTGGTATTCGCTGCAGCCAATTGGCCTGAGATTAAAATAATTTTTAGGAATATAAACAGCCGAGCCATTTTCAACAATGAAAGGCTGTGTAATATTAAGCGCTTGTTGCAGTGCCACTACTTCACTAAATGTTTTACTGGTATTAAATACCACAGGTACACCGCTGTATTGCAGCTCTTGTAATAAGGTATCTACCGCATCGGTGTTGTAATCTCTGTGATTGAGTAATGTGCCATCTAAATCGGTAAAAATGATAGGTTGTACAATACTATCGCTTGTAAGCACCATCGCAGTTACATCTCGATTACTATCGAGCTCTATAAGTGCATTTGCTTTAGCACTAAGGGTGTTGAGGTTTTCACAGGTAATACGCTCAAAATGAGAAATAAACCACAATAACTGCTCATCAGTCATAGTGCCTGCGCCCTGCCCTTGCTTGGCAATTAACTTGTGTTCTTGCTCTTGGCGCCACGCAAACACATCATCAAAACTCGGGGCTTTGAGCATAATTGTATAATCGATTTTATCAAAAACGGTTTTATATTCATTGGCTAAACAGCTGTTAATACAGCGACGCCATAACCCTTGTTGATCGTATGATTTTTCTAGCTCGTTAATAGGCTCAACTAAAGTAAAAGGCTGCTGTGGTTCACTAGCTACACACCACCCTTCTAAAATAACAACACCGACCGGCTGACTATTAGTTAACCATTTATTTTTTGCTACGGGTTCATCTTGTTGCTTATCAAAACGCGGCAGGGGTACATTTACTTCTGCATTTAATAAACGGCTAATGGTGTTATCCATCAGCGCAACATCATGTGTACCCGGAACGCCTCTAGTGGCGAATAAACAATGCACATCTTGGGCTAACTGTTGGCGTTTTTGAGTTGATAAATAAAAGTCATCAATAGAAAGCGCAACACAATTTAGGTGGGTATTTTGGCTAAACCAAGTTACTAAATAATCACCAAGAGTGGTTTTCCCTGAGCCTTGGCAGCCATTAATCGCGACAAATAAAGGGGCTGTTTTTTTACTGGTTAGAATATCCTGCGCAATAGCAGAAAAATACTGCTCGCTAATATACTGATATTTCAACGGCAGTTGGTGTTTTACTAAAAAAGCATTTATATCCACACTCTTGGTCTCCATATAACAATCCCTGAGTCAACTATAGGGTATGACTAAGGAAATGCAGTTACTAGACCAATATTATTTATTGTTACTTTTTAGTAGGTTAAAAAAAAAGCGCATTTAAAACGCGCTTTTTTGGTGCAATATTTTTAACCACAGTGCAAACTTAACTCTGGTTGCTCTGTGCTTTGGGTAATACTAAGTTTAATACTATGCCTAAAATAGCGCATAAGCTCACACCTTCTAGGCTGAACTCACTACTACCTATGTACATACCACCAATACCACAAATTAAAATAAGTGCCACAATACTTAAATTACGCGGTTCACTTAAGTCATCGCCCGATTTAACTAAGGTGTTTAAACCAATAACCGCAATAGAGCCAAATAATAAAATCATTATTCCGCCCATTACTGGCACCGGAATGGTTTGCAAACTAGCGCCCATTTTAGCAACAAATGCTAAGCAAATTGCGATAATGGCAGTCCACATCATTACTTTAGGGTTAAAGTTTTTAGTAAGCATTACCGCACCGGTTACCTCTGAGTAAGTGGTGTTCGGTGGGCCGCCAAATAAGGATGCGGCAGACGTGGCTAAACCATCACCAAATAAGGTGCGATGTAGTCCTGGTTTTTTCAAATAGTCTTTTTTTGTAACTTGGCTAATTGCCATCATGTCGCCAATGTGTTCAATAGCAGGCGCAATTGCCACCGGCACCATAAATAATATGGCTTGCCATTTAAACTCTGGTAACACAAAGTTTGGCACAGCTAACCACTGTGCATTACTTACGGCTTCAAATTGCACTATACCCATAAATAACGATAGCGTGTAACCGGCAACAACACCGGCTAAAATAGGTATTAATTTAAATACCCCTTTACCCCACACGGCAAACACTAAAGTAACGAGCAATGAGAACATAGAGATAATAATAGCGCTGTCGTAGGCAATAATTTGTGTGCCACCATCGCCACTTTTACCCATGGCCATATTAACCGCCGCAGGCGCAAGCGCTAGACCAATTACCATAATCACTGGGCCTACCACAATTGGCGGCAAAATTTTATGTAAGGTTTTTGTACCTTTAAACTTCACTAATAAACTTAATAGCATATAAGTAAAGCCCGCCGCCATTAAACCACCCATAGTGGCCGGTATGCCCCACATTTGCACTGAGGCAATAATGGGTGCAATAAACGCAAATGACGAGGCTAAAAAAATAGGCACTTGGCCTTTAGTCACAAACTGAAACAACAAAGTACCTAAACCAGCGGTAAACAAGGCTACGCTAGGATCTAGGCCAGTTAATATAGGCACTAATACCAATGCACCAAATGCAACAAATAGCATTTGGGCACCGGTTAAAATGGTTTTTATAGAAAATGTAGAATTATTTTGCACTGCTAAACCTTAGTAAACCGTACCGAAAATTTTGTCACCTGCATCGCCAAGCCCTGGGATAATGTAACCTTTTTCATTTAAATGGCTATCAACTGAGGCAGTAAAAATCTCAATATCAGGGTGAGCGGCTAATGTTTTTTCAACGCCCTCAGGTGCAGCAACCAGCACGATTACTTTAATTTCTTTACAGCCCGCTTTTTTAAGCATATCAATGGTGGCGATCATAGAACCACCAGTAGCCAGCATTGGGTCAATCACTAAGCTTAAACGCTCATCAATATTACCTACTAGTTTTTCAAAGTAGGGTACTGGCTCAAGAGTTTCTTCATTACGCTCTAAACCCACTACACTCACTTTAGCCGCTGGGAGTAACGACATTACGCCGTCCATCATACCAAGGCCCGCACGTAAAATTGGCACCACGGTAATTTTTTTACCCTTAATGTGCTCAACTTTAAGTTTATTACCGTCCCAGCCTGTAATTTCGTTATCTTCTAATTCTAGGTTTTTAGTGGCTTCGTAAGTTAATAATGTGCCCACTTCTGAACACAACTCACGAAAACTTTTCGTGCTAATTCCATGCGCGCGCATTAAACCTAACTTATGTTGAACAAGGGGATGAGAAATAACGTGAATAGCCATAGTAATAAACCTAGTGATAAAAAATTTGACGTATTTTATATTAAAACAGGCCGTTTGACTGTTAATTTTAGTCTTGATTTCATAGTTCGTGCCAAAATATTTAATTTAGCCACAACTATAAAGATTTTTGTGTTTATGAGTTGTTACTCGCTAACCAATTATTTACCTGAGCGTGCATGTAGCTGTTAATCTTTTTGTGCTCTGGGCTCCACCCAAGTAAAAACCGATAAAAGTCTGCCCATGCTACTGGCCATAAATGAGCCCATTGTGTAACAACATCATCAGCATTAATGTGCGGTTGATAGTCGCCTAGTGCTTGCTTTAATTGGCTAAAGTAATAGTCGAGGTAGCTCTGTGCGTGTTTATGAAGCTCAGATTCATCCATACAACTGGTCATAAAATACATTACATCGACCACCCCAACGCCCTCACCCACATATTGAAAATCGTAACCGAGAATATGCCCTTGGCTATTAGCGGCAAAGTTATCAAGCTTGGCATCACCATGAATCAAGGTTTTATAATCACACTGCTTTAACGCGCTGTTTAAAAGTGATGCAGCCTGTTTAATATCGGACTTTTCAGGTAAGTTATTAAATTCATCTGGCCGGGTATCCAAATGCCAATAGCTTCCTTGCGGCCATAAGCCATCAAACTTTGTATTTAAATGAAAGGCATGAAAATGTGCCAACCACTTTAATATGGCTTTTATATTCTCGGTGGTTGCTTGGCTGTACCCCTGCTTTGAAAAATCTTTAAACACCAAGGCAAACTCATCGCCCTTGTTGATTGCTTTAATGCATTCAATACTGGCCGCTTGCTTGGGTAGTTTATGGCTGAATTGCTGATAAAACATATATTCAACGTGGTAAGAGTCACGCTTCCTAGTCAGTGCAAAGTTGCTTTGTTTAATTTTAGGGTGATTAATGTGATCGGGTACTTTAATCGCTTTAATCACACAGGCTTGCTCATCAAGTTGGCACTTCACAATTTGGCCACAGTCGCTCCAAAGTGAAGTTAGGGTTTCGCCAATAGCTATACGTTCAAAATACGGGGTAAGTAACGGAAGATAAAAAGACATAGCCATATTAGGTTGCTAAATTTTAGTTAGTTTAACATTAGATGGGGTTTTAAATAAAAGGTCTTAAAACAAAGCTCTTAATAAATAAGTTCATATGGTTTTACACAAACCAGTATATAAAAAACGAATGCTAGTTTTTGAATGGATGGCCAAATTAATCATGCTATGACAGTTCAATCATTCTATTTCAGAAATAAACTTTGATGTATTGCCTTCCCAGTCATCGCTTCTTGAAATCAAACTTGCTAATTCATCTAAATATTTAAAATTAAAGGTATTAGCTAGAACTTTTAAATCTTCCTCGTCTACTTGTCGAAATAATAAAGAAGCAAATAAATTACTCACCATTTGCTGATATGTTTTACCTAAAACTTCATACTCACTTGGACCATCCTCTATATAGTATTTTATATAAACCTCATCTTCTCTTAAAAATGCGGCTATAGAATTGCTATTCGTGGACCATAAAATTAATAACTGCTCCGGCTTAGGGAACATTTCAGGCGCTGTAAGAAAAACATTAAAAAGAAACTCAGGATTTTCACATGTGTGACGAGCATCCTCAATTAATTCCCCATTCCAAATTAATTCAGGGTTAAGAGGTATAGACTCATCAGTAATAGCTTTAAATAGCTCTTCTTTATCTTTGACCATATATCTTAAACCCTCTCAAGAGACTTGCTAATTGAATGAAAATAAAAATCACATAAGACATAGATAGACGTTTCACTTAAGTCAAGACGGCCAATGTATAAACGCCTAACTTGATGCTTTTGTTTTATTATCATGAATGCCATTTCACAGTAATAGTATGTCTTAGTTGTTTTAGCTATCCTTTAACACAGTCAATCTAGGTGGTTCATCGTATGAAAACTTATATTTGAAAGTCCCAGCGCTTAAAACTTCTAAGTCGCATATTGTCCAAGATCTGTTTTCTAGATCATTTTTAGCCATAATTTCGCGCAACTTTTCAAAATACTCTGATGTTTCATAAGTTAGATCAAACTCCTCAACCTCACCGTTGAACCAAACCTCACTATCATCACTACTTACAAGCATCCCATCAACATCATCGATTTCAATATTAATAATCAACTTATCCCATTTGCTATTAATGTTTTGGGCAATTTCTATAATTAATAGCTCTTGAATATCATCATTCATTTATGCGCCACGCTGATTTTAAATCTATAGACTCTTCAGGTTTTTTCTCTGAGACCTTATAATAAACATTGAAACCTCCTAGCCAACTAGTGTGCAGTTCACTATTATTTAAACTATTTTTCAATTTCGTCGAGATATATAATAATTTTTTAGCTATTAATTTGAACCACTAACTCCTTTACTCCACTTAAATTAATACCTCTATCAATTAGAAACTTCTGTTGAACCTAATGTCCGTCCAAAGCTCCTGCTAATTCAAGGAGCTAAAACCATATTTATTTCTGCAACTCATTATTCTATTTTTATCGATTAAGTACTGGGCTTATACCACATCATTTTGGGCAATAGCTTTTTTGGCCCATTCTGAAATACGCTAGATTATCACTCTAGGTTTATTAAATAACATTCGATGAATCAGTAAGTTTATTAAATTTATCGAAGCTGTCTAAATATAAAATTATTCCTATATTAAAGTTAAGCCCATGAGCCATAACAAGGCTATAGACAATTATGACTAAGTGATTTATTAAGATCAAATCATCATTAACACCTACAGAAACAGCTGCTAATTCTGCTTTGGAGTGTGAGTTCAGCCACTCGATACAATACACTGATTAAATCGTTCCGCAGGTATTTCGTAATCTAGTGTTTTTCGCGGCCTCTCATCAAGTAGCCTGACAACTTAGTTTAATCTTATCTGAGAATACTAATTTAAGTTAGTTCTTTTTGAAAAACATTGCCTTAATAGCCTATTTGTACTTTCATTGGAACATTGTTGCCAAGGTAATTGTGGATCGCAGAAATATACTTGAGTATCTGTAGCAAAAGTAAAGCCTTTATAGTCAGTAAGCTCAGATCCTCTATCCCAAGTTAATGATTTATAAAGTTCTGCTAACACCTTATTCGCATGTTTAATCAAGGCTTCAATTATTAGCTTCTTTTACTAGCATTACGCAGCTTGAATGTCGTTCACTAGGGTCACGATAAAGCTGTTTCGGTAATCCCCTCATTTTTAATGGAGGCTAACTGTAGAATTTCCGTTGTTTAACTTTTCGCGTTTTTGTATAGGTGTTATGCCACCTATACCCATGTTAGGGCGTTCATTATTATATGTCCATAACCAATCCGTTGCTCTGTCTTGTAACTCACTAATATCACTATAAATATAATGACTTAGCCAGTCATAACGAACCGTTCTATTAAAGCGCTGTATATAGGCATTTTGCTGCGGTTTACCGGGTTGAATAAATCGTAACTCGATATCATTATTCAACGCCCATTGCGCGAGCTGCTTGCTAATATATTCTGGTCCATTATCACACCTGATAGCTTTTGGCTTACAACGCCATTCTATTATTTGATTGAGCGAGCGTACCACACGCTCAGCTGGCAATGATAAATCAGCGTCAATAGCCAGCGCTTCACGATTAAAATCATCAATGACATTAAACAAACGACACGCTCTGCCATACGCAAATTTAGCTCAAGCTCACGGTAAATGCGATAAACTCATTTGTGGTTCCATTTGTATCGTTTTACATTGCGCAAATATAAAAAGCACAATCCAAAACCCCAGTTCCGATTTGATTCAGTTAGAGTGAGTAACAGCTCAGCTATTTTTAGATTTTCATTTTTTAATATCGGTGTATATCGATAACACGTTTCACTTATCATGAAAGTACGACAAGATAAGGCAATATGCATTTTATCTGCGTTAACGACTTCATGTGCTAACACCTTTCGCTCAGAAACCTTTACCACTTTTTTGCCATTGCCTCTTGAATGATCTCTGATTTTAGCCGCCCTTCAGCATACATTTTCTTTAAACGGCGGTTTTCATCTTCAAGTTCTTTCATTCGTGTGATTAAAGATGCATCCATGCCGCCGCATTTATCTTATTTTTAAAGTGTCTAGTTTATGTTTTATTATACTCATATAAAACAGAATATGCTCCATCATCTCCTAAAACTAGTGCTCCCATATCATCGAGCATACTCGAACCGGTAAAGATAAGCCCTTCTAATTCATTTACAAATTGTAAAATAAATTTATAACTGAAATCAGAGTATTCAGTAGAAGATTTAATACTAATTGAAGAATTACTCTCTGATAAGTGCTGCTGTATAAACTCTTTATTGAAGGTTGCATCAGTCTCTATCCTTCTAAAGCGATTAAAAGCACTTATAAGAATCTTAGAGACTTTGTCTCCTCCTTGCTTTCTAATTAAAACATAAAAATCTATATACTCTTGTGAATGCGTAATTCTAAATTTTTCACCTATATTAGAATCATTATCTAATTTTTCTAAACTAACAACATCACTGATAGTACTATCAAGATATTTAGCAACCACATTATAATTTTCCAACTTACAAAAAATACTACATTGATTAGTTTGTAAAAAAGCATTCATTTTCACCTCCAGCTTTTGCTCTACCGCCATGATTAACTATCATGGCAATGGATGCATCACTCCCATAAAACATATGCATCCTCACAATTATTACGCCAAGTAAAATTGCTTAATTTAGATGACTCAGCATCAATTTCAGTCAACTGGACTTCCTATAGTTTGGGTGCTTTGCCAACAACCCCGAGTAAAGTAAGGCTTTATTCGTGCTCACAACAGCCATTGCTTTGTTACAAAAAGTATTAGCCTTAAGAGCTTGCATATAGAATTTTAAAGTTTCAATCGAAGGCTTGTTTTCTTTAAAAGCACTACTTTCAGGATACATTTTTTGTAATATAAATTGTAGGTTTTCTTGGTCTTCTTTATCTAGTTGCTCGATAGAATTTGACATTTAACTTCCTTATTTTTTTTCGTGGATTGATTTTAAAAATTTTAAAAAATCTCTCTCAGGTATTGTTGATGTAATCCCAATAAAAATTCCATTTTCTTTTGAATATAAATAGGCAATTTGTGTATCAATTAAATCTGGCTTTAATTCGACGAATAAGTTAAAGGAGTTAGTTTTGTTTTGAATTTCTTTTACTTTAGAAAAGCTATTCTTAATTTCCTTATAAACTTTACTTTCTATGTCCGAATTTGAATTTGTTAGGCTGTCTAAATGTATTTCAACTAATGGAATTGTGCTTCCATCTTCTAAAGTGATTAATGGATCATCGTTATCAAATTTTCTAATGCTCAAAGTTTGCATTTGACTATTGACTAGGGCAAAACCTTCATCTTTCTCTAAAACTCTCATCGTTTCCCAACTATCGTTAATTGGAAAATAGTATTTATTAAATATAACATTTTCAATTGCAGAACTTGAAAAGCTTAACATTAATGTTAGAACTATAAATAATCTATGCAACAAAAATTCCTTTTAATTCATTAGTTATACCATACTAATAAAGTATATTTTAAAATCAAATTTTCACTCCATACGAAGATTTGCCAAGAGTGTAATTATCAATTACAGCGAAGGCACACATCAATACAAAATACTTTCGCTAGTGCTAGCAGTCTATCTTCAATCCAGCCTCTGCGGTGCTCATGCGACTGACCTGTAAAATGCTCTTCTCCACATAAAAAGGCTCGGCGTACACAACGTAAAATACAGTGATAATATCGTGTATCAGCCAGGCTAAACTGCCGCTTTCTTGCAATTGCTATAAAACACTCTGCTTATATTTCCTACTAAACAAAGTCTAGTTTGAAACCATAAAAAGTACAAAACTTAAGATAGGTGTCTAGTTTAGAGTTACTTAAAACAAAGCTCTTAATAAATAAGTTCATATGGTTTTACACAAACCTGTATATAAAAAACGAATGCTAGTTTTTGAATGGATGGCCAAATTAGTCATACCACAAAAAGCAGCTTGTCATGCGTATTTTGCACAGAACTCTATACAACTTAGTCGCCTACCATTTATAGTTATAGCGTTTACATTTGTATTTATGGCTTGAAAACCAAATTTTATTAGTACACGCATTGATGCGGGATTATTTTCCAAGACCAACGCTTTCAGCTGAGTAATATTAAATTTACTTTGAGCAATATTTATAAGCTGTGACAAACAAAAACTAGCAGCCCCCTTAGAAATAAAAGCTTCAGCCACACGATAGCCAACAAACGCTTCATTATTTGAGACGTCCTTAATATTTGCTCGTGCAACTATAATGTTATTTTGAAGTAATACCCCACTATAACCAGTGCCTTCATTCATTTGATTAATTAATAAATCAATGTGCTCGGTAACACCTTTTATTGAATAAAACGACTTAGCTCTAGGCTCAATTAGCGTTTCAAACCATTGCTTATTTTCTAATTCAAAATCTAACAGTTGACTAGCATGATGTTTAGCCAGTTTTTCAAACACCATATGAACCTCTAATCCTTTCGCCAAATAACAGACTTAAAATTGTTAATTAAATTGATGAGGATGTGTTCACTAGAACGGGGGAAGAGCATTGTCCGTTTAATGATCATGCTAAATACCGTTTGTTACCGATAAGTATTTGCTTTTACCGAAACTGACATAATAAATAGTTAAAAAAAGCAATTTGAATATATTACTACCAAAAGAATTTTTAATAATAATTCCTTTGTCAGTAATTGAGGCTACAGGAAAAGTTTGGCTTGAACACCAATCTATTTTCGCTTGAATAGTTTTAGTTGAATCAGGGATGTTTACTGTTTGCGTAACCCCTCTTTTTATAGTGGCAACTTCTACGTCATCCGCAAACAACTTATAGTCTCTCGCCATATCTACAAATTGTTTTGGTCTAAAAACTTGAATATTCATCTAAACTCCATTTAGGTATTTAACACCCCATTAGAGGCAATAAAATAATTGGCAAAATTAGCGACGCAGGAACAAAAGCCAACTGTTTTATCCTGCTTAATGTGTTTGTTGTCTAAATAAAGCTATTAGCAAGTAACCCTACGCCAAGCCCTAAACCAAATATAGATAAGTTGCGTAATATATATACTTTTTTAGAGATATCATAAATAGTTTTACCTTTTGTTAATGACTCAACTATATAGTCTTGAGCAATTAAAGAGTTAAGAATTGAAAAACAAAAACAACCTAAAGGAATATAAACCTTTGAGCCAAAGGTAAGTACTTTTAATTGAATAAGTATAACAACAGCACCTATTATTGCTGATGATAGCCATGCATACTGTTTTAACAACTCAAAATGTAGCTCTGTTGTAATAGTTTCATTTTGGATTTTATTTTTTTCTACACTTCGAGATTTCTCTGTACTATCTTCATTATTTTTGACTTGAACTGATTCTTCCATAATTAGAATAAAACTCCATATTTTGATAAAAACCTAAAGCCCGCATAATGGGCTGATAATTGTTGGCTAAAGTGTATGTAACGAAGCTGAGTCAACTGTTAGCAGTTCCGCGCTTAAAGCGCCTGTTATGTACAGTTGTTGACTGTTGCTAAACCTAAATCTATATTTGCAACAATATAGCCATACTCTTTCTTAGTTAACTTTTTAGCCTGATATTGTTGCTTAGCTAATTCGTGAGTCCAAGCCTTTTCACATGGAGCTAAGGGAATAGCTGTATCAACCATTAAAAGGTGTTTTTCCTGAATAACGCCGCCTTTTTTAACAATACTTTTAGCGCAAAGGCTTAAAGCATATTCAACAGCAAATTTATCAACACTTGGCATACCTACAAATTCTACATCACAACCAAGTTTCTCATTACCTTTAGCATCAATATAATAAAGCTGGCCTGACGTAGTACAACCAGATATAAATAAGATGATAACGAGTAATAAAATATGTCTGATATTCACTTTGCCTCCTTGTGCAAATAAGCCCGTATAAAGGGCTAAAACGTAACGGCGATTTAGTTAAACTTGGCCAAGCCCAAACTCAATCCCCGTGTAGTTTTGATATCCTAGCGAGATTGCGAGCATTTTGATGTGTTTGTTATTTGCCAGACCTTGAATAGATTGATAGCAAAGGAAACTTACTTTCACCAAAGTTGATGGTTAACGATAGTGTCTCATCTGCTTTGAATGATTGTAAAAACTCCAATGGTGCAATTCGTTGCCCGTCTGCAACGATAGCCATTAGGTGTTTATTAGTTAGACTTCTTCGACCTGATGCCATATTAGTCAAAGTTACTACCGCCCAACGCTCACCAGAATCATTACTCATTAATACAAAATTATTTACACTAAAATCACTCTGTTCTGGCTGAGTGTTTGATTCATTTGGAAAGGCTAAATTAAAACTATTAGGTACAACTCTATCAATAGAAAGTACCTCTTCACCTGAATGGGCACCGAATGTACAAACCAGCAATATCAAAGACATCCTTCTCAACATAAATTCTCTCCTAATTTCATATAACACCTTACAACAGGTGCTAATGGGAGCGTTTTGGCCGTTGTTTGGCCAACGAGCATTTGTCCCTGCCTGATTGCACTTGTATGGATAATAAACCCATAAATTAATTATTATTTTAACCTCGTTCGGGTAATGTGAGGCCCAAGCTTTGGCTGCAACCAAAGCCTTTTATACAGTAGTTCGATTGAGCGTAGGCTCCTCTATTGAGAGACCGGTAACAAGTTAGAACGCTGTATAAACTCCAAGCATTAAACTCGGATAGTCAACGGGGCCTCGAGCCCGAATAGCAAGGCAGAGTCAGCTTATTATGAATACAAAAAATAATCAAAATGAAATTAACGTCGGTGTCGATACAGGTAAAAAACAACTCGATATTTATATCAGGCCTTTAGACATTTACTTTACTGTAGAAAACAATCAAAGTGGCATTAAACACGCCATTCAAATCTTAAAAAAACACCCCGTAACGCGCGTCACTATTGAGGCGACTGGACGTCTTGAACAGCCTTTTATTATAGCCTGCGCTGAGGCGAATATTCCCTTCGTTGTTGCTAATCCCGTGAACATAAAACGCTTCGCAGGCGCTATCGGCCAAAAAGCAAAAACGGATAAACTTGATGCACAACTTATTGCTCACTTTGGTGAA